>OGIO01000179.1_pt1 | contig 86775 bp, 74 predicted proteins | sample 1571841 | NCBI WGS metagenome assembly OGIO01 (sample SAMEA2582111, study PRJEB24529) | metagenome | biome: Human gut stool | place: China | collected 2011
GCCGCTTCAAAAACGTAGGGGCGGATTCCATATCCGCCCGTGCCCGCTTGCGGTAGGATAAACTTCCGCGGGCGCATATAGAATGCGCCCCTACGGATTACGTTTCCGACAAAGGGAGAAAACTCCGCGCGGGGCACCGCCCTCTGCGGGGGGACTCTGCCGCTTCAAAAACGTAGGGGCGGATTCCATATCCGCCCGTGCCTGCTTGCGGCAAGGATAAACCTCCGCGGGCGCATATAGAATGCGCCCCTACGGATTCCGTTTCCGACCAACAGGGACACCCACAAAAAACGCAGCCACGCTATTTTACCGTAAAATAGCGTGGCTGCGTTTTTTGTTTTGGCCTTGCGTATGATTCCCGGCTCTGAAACCCCGCGTGTTACAGGACCTTGCGCATCTCCTGCACAAGGTCGGCGATCACGATGGGCTTGGACAGGAAACCGTTCATGCCGCATTCCAGGGCGTTGCGGCGGTCCTCGTCAAAGGCGTTCGCCGTCATGGCAAGAATGGGGATGCCTGCCAGGGCGGGGTTTTCCAGCCCGCGGATGCGGCGGGTGGCGGTGTAGCCGTCCATGATCGGCATCTGCACGTCCATCAGCACCAGATCGTACTGCCCCGGCGCGGCGGTGCAGACCTTTTCCACGGCGATGGCGCCGTTCTCGGCGGTATCGACCTCAAAGCCGTAGGCGTTCAGAATCTCCACGGCGATCTCGCGGTTCAGCTCGTTATCCTCGGCAAGCAGGATGTGCTTGCCCGCAAAGTCGGTGGGTTCCTTGGGCAATACGCCCTGCTGCTCCTCCGGCTTCTGCCCGATGGCGGTCATCAGGGAGTCGCGCAGGTCCGACAGGAACATCGGCTTGGGGCAGAACGCCGTGACACCGGCGGCCTTTGCCTCGGCCTCAATGTCGGACCAGTCATAGGCGGTCAGGATAATAATAGGTGTATCATCGTGCAGACTGCGAATCTGGCGGGTGACCTCGATGCCGTTCATATCCGGCAGGCGCCAGTCGATGATATAGGCCTTGTAGGTATCGCCCATCTCGATGGACTGCCGTGCGCGCAGAACGGCCTCTTTGCCGGAAAGCGTCCAATCGGCGCGCATACCCACCGTGACCAGCATCTTGGTCACGCTGTCGCAGGTGTTGAAATCGTCGTCCACCACCAGCGCCTTCAGACCCTCCAGCGTGGGGATCTTTTCCGCCTTGCGGTGCTCTGCCTGTATGCGCAGCGGCACACGGACGATAAATTCAGAACCCTTGCCCGGCGCGGTCTGCACCTCGATGGTGCCGCCCATCATATCTACGATGTTTTTGCAGATGGCCATGCCCAGCCCGGTGCCCTGTATCTTGCTTACCGTGGAGGTGCGCTCGCGCTCAAAGGGCTCAAAGATTTTTTGGGCAAACTCCGGGCTCATGCCGATGCCGCTGTCCTTGACGCGGAACTCATACTGCCCGCAGCCGCTGACCTGTCCGGCAAGCTGGCGCACCCGCAGCGACACCGTGCCGCCCGCGGGGGTGAACTTGATGGCGTTGGATAAAAGGTTCATCAAAATCTGATTCAGCCGGGTCTTGTCGCAATAGACGTCCTCATCGGTAATATCTATCGCGTCCATGTACAGGTCCAGCTGCTTTGCGTATATCTGCCCGCTGACGATGGTCTTTATGTCGTGCAGTACGTCGGACAGGTTGACCTCGGTCTCGTCCAGCTGGATCTTTCCGCTTTCGATGCGGCTCATATCCAGAATATCATTGATGAGCGAAAGCAGGTGGTTGCCGGAGGCAAGTATCTTGGTAAGGTATTCCTTCACGCGGTCCCTGTCGTCCAGATGGCTGACCGCCAGCGTGGTAAAGCCGATGATGGCATTCATCGGGGTGCGGATGTCGTGGGACATATTGGAAAGGAAGGTGCTCTTGGCGCGGTTGGCGTTTTCGGCGGCGGCCACGGCATCCGAGAGCGCCTGGTTCGCCTGCCTGTCGGCGGTGCGGTCAGACAGAACCAGAATGTGCTTGGTTTTGCCCTCGACCTCGCTGCCCATGGCAACCACATGGAACCAGCGATGCTCCCCGGTTTTCTGATGGACAAACTCCGTGTCCCATTCGCGCTGGTCGCCGCAGGCAAGCCCTTCCAGATAATTTTTGGTGCGGCCGGGGGAATCCGCCGGGTGCAGCAGGGCCAGCGTGCCGATATTCTTGCGCACGCTCTTCAGCGTCAGGCCCAGCAGCCGTTCTATGTTCGGGCTGACATAATCCGCCCGGTGCTTTTGGGCATCCAGCAGCAGGAAAACGTCGTCCACGTTCTGGGACAGCTTCTCGAACAGCACATCACGATACAAAATCGCGGTGTTCTGGCGGCGCAGCTTGGTGCGGCCCCGGTGCATGACCATCAGAAGGACCATTGCCGCAATCGACAGGACAACGAGGGCTACGATCTGCACCGTGCGCTGCCAAAGCTGGTTCATGGCGGCATTGACGGTATTCCGCGGGATAAGCCCCACCAGGGTCCAGTTCTGGATGCCGGTGCTTTCGTAGACCATATAGTATCTTGTGCCGTCCAGCGTCACCTCGCGGTTTCCGGTGATGCCCTGCGCAAAGTCGTCCGTAAGCTCCTGTATCTGCGCCTCGGTAAGGTCGGAATACTCGCGCAGTATCGACACAAAATTGTAAATGGATTCCGAGCCTTCTGCGATATTTTCGATCACGACCTGCCCGTCCGGGTAGATGACAAAGGAGCTGGCCGCTCCGCCGAAAGACGAATCGTCCACGGTCTTCATCACAACATTGTTGTAGTGGCTGATGGCAACGGCATCGTAGGCAAAGCCGCGGTAGATGCCCTTGGTTTCGGGGCAGATGAACACCAGCATCGGGTCCTGTCCGGGCAGGGCCGTGTTCAACACAACGTCCTTCTGGTCGGAAAGCAGCTCGTCGAGGTTGGTCTGCAAGCCTAAGTAGCCCGTTTCCCCGCCGGGGGTCATGTAGTTGCCGTCGTAAGAAAGAAAGTAGAATTCGGCAAAGCCAAGCTGCTGCTGCGCTGACTCCAGATACGCCTGCGTGCTGGCATCATCGGGGTCACTGCTCAGAAAGCCGTTCCACAAATGCAGGTAGGAGATGTTCTTCTTGACGATCATGCTCAGCATATTGTTGGATTTGTGCAGGACTTCCTCCAAATGCTCGGTGCTTTCCGCATAGATGGTTTTTGACACAAACGAAAGGTACTGCGCGCTAAGGCAGACAAGCAGCGCAATCGACAGCAGGCAGGCCGCCGCAGCATACCAATTTTGCCGGGAATGTCGCTTTATTTTTATTTTATGCTTAGCTTCTTCCACAGCGCATTACCCCCCCCCGAATGTAATATAGCTTTCCGGCGCGGCCAGCGTCACGCTGCCGCCGGAAAGTGCCTCGCTCCAGGCGTTTCTGACCGTGGCCTCCCCGCGCTCAAACCCGCGGCTTTCGTCCTGCAGCAGCGGCGCCATCTGCTTTTCGGTTGCCAGGCAGGTCACGGTGACGGTGTCGTCATCCTGCAGCGGCTGGCCGCCGCGGGTGATGCCGGTCAGCGTATAGCTGCCGCCGTTCTCCTGCACCTGCACGGCAATGCCGCTGACCACCGGCAGGGAACCGCGGTTGAACGGCGTAAAGCCGCCCTCGCAGCCTTCCACAAAGACGCGCAGGGTGTCCTTCAGCTCGGCACCCGTCATGGTGCGCCGGTACGACATAAGCCCGTTGGGCATGATCATGGCGCGCGCTGTTGTCTGGGTATAGTCTGCCTGCAGCACGCTGCCGGTAAAGCTGCTGGCGGGTGCTATCAGCACATCGGTGCCGTACAGCCCGCGCAGCGTGTTTGCCATGACCGAGAAGGACGCATTGCCGCCGTTTTTGTGGAACACGTTGGAATAGGCGGTTTCACTGGTCAGCACAACGTCGCTTGTGTCGGGCGTTCTCTCTGTCAGAAGGCGGGCGTTGAACGCACGGTAGGCCTGCCCGGCGTCATATTCGCCCGCGATCATCTTGGAAACCACATCCTGGGAGATGGCAAAGAAATCGTTGGAGGCGATGCGGATGTACATGTGATTTTCTTCCACCACCGAGCGTACGTCCTCCATGGTGTGGGTCAGGTGATAGCTGACATTCTGGCTGTAGCTCAAAAGATCCTGCCCGTCCGCGAGGATCTGCTCCTGCGCTCCCTCCGACAGCATGACGTGCAGGACCTGCATTGCCTTTACGCGCCGGGCGGCGTCCTGCTCCAGGTCGCGGTTCAGCGCCACCTGGAAGTAGGGGGTGGTCATCAGCCATTTTTCGCCGTTCTGGCTGAAGAACGGCAAAAAGGTCGCGTCGATGCCCTGCTCCCGGAACATCTGTACGCCGGCGGAGCTGCTAAAGTACATGGCAAGCTCCCCCTTGCCGAACATCCCGGTCACGTCGTCGTAATTCAGCTCTAAGTCCGCCGCCGTAAGACCGGTGTCCCGGATGAACTGCTCCATACGCGCAAAGGCGCCCGGCCAGACGGTATTGTCCAGCCCGACACGGGCGGTGTCGGCGGGGTCGCTGTAGGCGGTGCGCCATTTGCGCCCTTCCGTGGTCGTAAGCTCGGCGGCGGAAAGCCCCTGCAGCGTTTCCATGCAGGTGTAGTCGTACAGATAATCGGCGGTAAAGCCGCGGATGCCTGCCTCGTCAAAGGCTTTGCAGGCGGCGGCAAAGCTGGCGTAATCGGTGGGCAGCGGGATACCGTATTCCTCAAAAAGGCCGCGGTTGACCACAAAGCCGTGGGTGTCTGCGCATACGGGCAGCCAGTTTACACTGCCGTCCTCATTTCTAAAGCTGTTGAGGTAGGTATTGTAGACAGCGCCTGCCTCGTTGGTGGTGGCAAGGTCCATCAGGCTGTCCTTCAGGGGGGCCGCATCGTGCAGGGAGAAGCGGCAGCAGGTTATAATGTCCGGCAGACCGCCGTTTTCCTGCAAGAATTTGTAAAAGTCCAGATCGTTGTTGCCCACGATAAACTCAATGTTTACGTCCGGCAGATGCGCCTGTACGTAGGGGGCGTACTTTTCGTAGAGGCTGTTGGTCCACAAATAGACCTGAATGGTGTCGGCGTCCTCCTGTGCCTGCACCGCCTCGGCGCTTTTTCCGGCACAGCCGGTCAGCAGGAACAGACCCAGCACCGTGGCTGCAAGCAGGGAGGAAATTCTGTGCAGTAGTTTCTTTTTCATCCGGTTTTTCTCCTTATTTTTTTGACGGTCTGCTATATAGGCTGTGACGCAGGAAAAAACGCCTTCAGGGCATGGCGGACCCATACCTGAAAGCGCTGTCTGACCGTATTAAACAATATCCGCGGGCAGCAGAAAACAGCAGGGCGTTATAGATGCCCTGCTTTGTACCGCCGGTGTAGCGATGTGTTTTCACCCTCGTCAACTCCTGCCCCAAAAAGGACGCGAAGCTACCGGCGGCAGTAAAACAACAATTTCTTGTTGGCAACTGGCTGACCCGATGGGCCCCTATAGCTTTGCGTCGCCGGTTTGCACCGGGTTTGCCTGTGGATTTGTAGAGAAATAGTATACCACATAAGATGGTTTTTGACAAGGCGAAAGCGGAAATAAATCCGCTTGCACGCACAACAGGCAAAAACGCGCCCCTCTCCGCCCGCCACAAAAAAAACGTAGGGGCGGATTCCATATCCGCCCGTGCCCGCCTGCGGTAGGATAAACCTCCGCGGGCGCATATAGAATGCGCCCCTACGGATCTCGCTTTCGACAAAGGGAGAAAACTGCACGCGGGGCGCCGCCTCTGTGCTGGTGCTCTGCCGCTTCAAAAACGTAGGGGCGGATTCCATATCCGCCCGTGCCCGCTTGCGGTAAGATAAACTTCCGCGGGCGCATATAGAATGCGCCCCTACGGATTTCGCTTTCAACAAGGGGAGACAACTCCACGCGTGGCACCGCCTCTGCGAGGGGGGCAGGATAAACCTCCGCGGGCGCATATAGAATGCGCCCCTACGGATTTCGTTTTCAACAAAGGGAGACAACTCCACGCGGGGCACCGCCTCTGCGGGGGGACTCCGCCCGCCACAAAAAACGTAGGGGCGGATTCCATATCCGCCCGTGCCCGCTTGCGGCAAGATAAACCTCCGCGGGCGCATATAGAATGCGCCCCTACGGATTTCGCTTTCGACAAAGGGAGAAAACTCCACGCGGGGCACCGCCTCTGCGAAGGGACTCCGCCCGCCACAAAAAATGTAGGGGCGGATTCCATATCCGCCCGTGCCCGCTTGCGGCAGGATAAACCTCCGCGGGCGCATATAGAATGCGCCCCTACGGATCTCGTTTTCAACATCGGCCTTGCCGGTTCTGGGCGATACAACAAAAAAAGAGTCTGTGACATCTAAGATGTCACAGACTCTTGGTGCGCGGTACAGGACTCGAACCTGTGACCTCCTGCACGTCAAGCAGATGCTCTACCAGCTGAGCTAACCGCGCTTATTGCGCCGCCTCTTGGCGACGCATATTATTATAGCAGAACAACTTCCAAATTGCAAGCCCTTTTTGCAAAAAAAATCAAATTTTTTCTGCGTCGCGTAAATCGCCCCGGCAGCGCCAGACCGCCAGCAGGATAAACACAAAGCATACGACCCAGGTCGTCGGCTCACAAAAGCAGACCGCGCGGTAGCCCCGGACCGGCACAAGCCATACGGCAAAGATCACCTTGCCCACAAGCTCCAGCCCGCTGGCCAGCAGCGGCTCTACCGTGTGCCGGATGCCCTGCAGCATATTGCGCAGAATGACCAGCACGGCCATCGGCGGGATGACCGGTGCGCTGATTTTCAGGTACAGCAGCGCGTTGGAGATAATGACCTCGTCCGTGCTGCCCGTGATGCCGCGGATGGCGGCCCCGCCCAGCAGGAAGGTGAACGCCATCACAAACACCCACCACACAAAATAGATCGCAAGCGCGGCCTTGACGCTCTGCCAAATGCGGCTGCGGCGGCCCGCACCCAGATTCTGGCTGCTGAACGTCGCCACGCCGATGCCCAGCGCACCGCCCGGGATAAAGTACAGCTCCGCTAAGCGGCGCGCGGCGGTCTGCGCCGTGATGTAGACGCTGCCCAGCGCGTTGATGCTGCTTTGCAGCGCCACGCTGCCCAGATTGTAGATGGCGCTCATCAGCCCCATGCTCAGGCCCGCCCAGAACATACTGGTCACGGCGCGGCGCGTGGCAGCCCCGAGCTGCCGGGGCGTAAAGCGCAGCTCCGGGTAGCCGCGCAGGATGTACACAACGCCCAGCACGGCGCTGATGCCCTGCGCCAGCACCGTGGCAATGGCCGCGCCGCGCACGCCCAGCCCCAGCGGCCCCATGAACGCGGCGTCCAGCCCGACGTTCAGCACGCTGCTGAACAGCAGGAACAGCAGCGGCGTCACGCTGTTGCCGACGGCGCGCAGCAGTGCAGCCTCCATATTATAAAGCATCGTCAGCGGGATGCCCAGCAGAATGACGGTCAGGTAGGCGGACGCGCCGCCCCATGCCTGTGCCGGGACCTGCAAAACGGTCAGCAGCGCGTCGCGGCCCAGCAGGGAGCACCCAGTCAGCACCAGCGACACCGCCGCCGACAGCGTGACCATCCAGCCCACGGCGCGGCGTATCCCACTTTCATCGCCCGCGCCAAAATAGCGGCTGACCGTCAGCGCCAGGCCGTTGTTCATGCCGAAGGCAAAGTTCATGATAAGCCCGTACAGCGCCGCCGTCGCGCCGATCTCCGCCAGCGCGGCGGAGCCCAGCAGGTGCCCGGCCAGCGCAGTGTCGGTCAGGTTGTACAGCTGCTGCAAAAGGTTGGAGCAGAACAGCGGCATCGAAAATTGCAGCACCAGGCGGAACGGGTCGCCCTGGGTCATATCCAGCACACGGCTTTTGTGCGCGGTGGCCATAATGTAACATCTCCTTTATTGGTTGCAGGGTCTATTATACGGGACGGCACAGGGCGTGTCAATCGGATCATTCCGGCACGGGACCCGGACAAAACCGCCGGTAACGCGGAAAGGGACGTGTGGAATTTTCCCAAACAATCAAATTCTTTTGCGGATGGAAAGCCGGGCCCGGGTGTCGTATAATGCAGACAAAAAGCAAATGCTGCAACACTGTTATTTTGCAAAGAAGGAGAGAGCTTATGCAAACCTGTACACTGGCAGTCGACATCGGCGCGTCCAGCGGGCGGCACATCGTAGGCACCGTACAGAACGGAAAAATCACCCTGCAGGAGGTCTACCGCTTCGAAAACGGCGTCCACCGCGAGAACGGCCACCTCTGCTGGGACATCGACACCCTGGCGAAAGAGGTCGTCAACGGCCTGAAGGCTGCACACGACGCAGGCTTTGCCCCCGCGACCATCGGCATCGACACCTGGGCCGTCGATTTTGTGCTGCTGGATGCGGACAATAAGCGTATCGGCGACGCCGTCGCCTACCGCGACGAGCGCACCGAGGGCATCCGCGAGGCGCTGGAAAAGGAATACGGCCTGACCTTTGCCGACCACTATGCCCGCACCGGCATCCAGTACCAGCCGTTCAACACGGTCTACCAGCTGATGGCGCTCAAAAAGGAGCACCCGGAGCAGCTGGCCGCCGCCAAAACGTTCCTGATGGTGCCCGATTACCTGAACTACCTGCTCTGCGGCGTGCCCGCCAATGAGTACACGAACGCCAGCACCACGGCGCTGGTGGGCGCGGACAGCAGGGACTGGGACGATGCACTGATCGAAAAGCTGGGTCTGCCGCGCGGCATCTTCCAGCCCATCAAGACCGCCGGGACCGTGCTGGGGCATCTGACGCCGGAAATTCAGAAGGCTGTCGGCTTTGACGCCGAGGTCATTCTGCCCGCGACCCACGACACCGGCTCGGCGTTCCTCGCCGTGCCCGCGCGGGATGAGTACGCCGCTTACCTGTCCAGCGGCACATGGAGCCTGCTGGGCGTGGAAAACGCAGCGGCCATCACCGGCCCGGACAGCTGCGCCGCCAACTTTACGAACGAGGGCGGCTATGAATACCGCTACCGTTACCTGAAAAACATCATGGGCCTGTGGATGATCCAGTCCGTCCGCCGTGAGCTTGGCGAAAAGACCGGCATCCGCCCGAGCTTCCCGGAGCTGATCGCCGCCGCGAAGGAGGCCGCCGACTTCCCCAGCTGCGTTGACCCCGATGACAACCGCTTCTTAGCGCCTGCCTCCATGATCGAAGAAGTCAAGGCCGCCTGCGCCGACACGCACCAGCTCGTGCCCACCGCCACCGGCGAGGTCATGCAGTGCGTCTACAACTCCCTGACGCAGGACTACCGCCGCGCCGTAGAGACCTTGCAAAGCCTGACCGGCAAGACCTACACAAGCCTGAACATCGTCGGCGGCGGCAGCCAGGACGGCTACCTGAACCAGCAGACCGCCAACGCCACCGGCCTGACCGTGTTTGCAGGCCCCACCGAGGGCACAGCGCTGGGCAACCTGATGGTGCAGTTCATCCACAGCGGCGATTTTGCCGACCTGGCCGAGGCCCGCGCCGCCATCCGGCGCAGCTTTGAAATTAAAGAGTATCAGCCGGAGTAAACGACCTTTTGCCTTACACGACAGGGCCGGGCATGCCCGGCCCCTACCAATACAACAAATCCATATACAGGAGGTCCCACCATGTTAGTCGAAACCAAAGCCCGCGTTGGCGTGTTCGCCATTGCGCTGGGCGCTTACCTGCCGCAGTTCCCCACGCTGGTCCCCGAGTTTGAGGGCCAGTACGCCGCCTTCAAAAAGACGCTGCCCGACACCGTCGAGGTCATCGACGGCGGCATCGTCACCACCAAGGAGCAGTCCATGGCCGCGGGCGATAAGTTCCGCGCCGCCGACGTTGACCTTGTCATTCTGCAGCTGCTGACCTACGCTACCTCTTACAATATGCTGCCCGCCGTGCGCGACCTCGACGTGCCCGTCGTCCTCGTCAACGTGCAGAAGAAGAAGGCCCCCGACTACGCCAACACCGACACCCCCACCTGGCTGGGTGAGCTGTACGCCTGCGGCGCTGTCGGCGAGATGGTCGCTGACCTGGAGCGCGCCGGTAAGCGCCACGCCGTCATCACCGGCGTTGTCGAGGGCGGTGACCCCGCCGTGCAGGCCGAAATCAACGACTGGTGCAAGGCCGCGCAGGTGCGCCGCCGCTTCCGTGATACGAACCTTGCGCAGATCGGCCGCCCGTACCCCGGCATGATGGATCTGTACATCGACGAGACGAACCTGTACAACCGTATGTGGCTCTACACCAAGCAGTTTGACTGGGAGAAGATGTGGGCCATCGCTGACAACATCACCGACGAGGACGCCATCCGCGCCAAGGCGCAGGACATTCTGGACACCTTCGATATTGAGGGCGGCGGCACGGTGGAGAAGGTCTGGGATATGGCCCGCTACGTTGTCGCATTTGAGCAGTGGGTCAGGGACGAGAAGATCGCCTTCGTCGCCAGCCACTACGACGGCTTCGCCAAGGGCGTGGCCGGTAAGCTGGACTCGATGCTGATCCCCGCGTTCTCGATGCTCATCAAGCAGGGCACGGCCTGCGCCGTCGAGGGCGACATCAAGGTCGCGATGGCCATGTCCATCCTCAAGACCATTGCGGGCTGCGGCCAGCTGAGCGAGATGTACTCCATCGACTTCAATGAGGACATCTGCATCATCGGCCACTCCGGCTCCGGCGACGCCGACATCTCCACGGCCAGAAAGCCGACCATGAAGATCGTGCCCGTGTTCCACGGCAAGACCGGCGGCGGCTACCTGACCCAGTTCTACCCGCCGGTGGGCGATGTGACCTATCTGGCCATCACGCAGGACAAGGACGGCCACTTCAAGTTTGTCGTGGCCGAGGGCGTCAACGAGCCCGGCCCGATCTTCACCTTCGGTGACACGAACATGCGCACCCGCTTCAGCTGCGGTGCCCGTGAGTTCGTCAACCGCTGGAGCGAGGCCGGCCCCACCCACCACATGGCCGCCGCCACCGGCCACCACATCGACACGATTTTGAAGGTTGCCGAGATCTTCAACGTGCCGGTGGATGTGATCACGCGCTGATTTCGGGATGCCTCCCCCCTTTGGGGGAAGGTGGCCGAGGCCCCGCCCGAGGCCGGATGAGGGGCGGACTTGCGGCAATTGCCCGGTAACGGGCTGTTGTCGGCAGCTTTGCCCTCATCCGTCAGTGGTCGGGGCCACTGACAGCTTCCCCCGGAGGGGGAAGCCAACACAACGATATAAAGGAGCAGAAATTATGTCTACGATTTATGAAATTCCCTGCGTCAAGGGCTTTATCCGTATGTGCAACGATGGCTGGCTGCAGGGCTGGCACGAGCGCAACGGCGGCAACCTGACCTACCGCATGACCGGGGAGGACGTCGCCGCCTGCCGTCCCTACTTCGACGCCGAGCCGCGCGAGTGGGTCAACATGGGCGTGCAGGCCGATAATCTGGCCGGTGAGTACTTCATCACCACCGGCTCCGGCAAGTTCTTCCGCAACGTCGAGCCTGACCCGATCCACAGCATCGGCATTGTGGAGATCAACGACAAGGGCGACAGCTGGCGCATCGTCTGGGGTCTGGCCGACGGCGCACGCCCGACGTCCGAGTTCCCCAGCCATTTCATGAACCACAGCGTCCGCAAGGCCGCTACCAACGGCGCGAACCGCGTTATCTATCACTGCCACGCCACCAACGTCATTGCGCTGACCTACATCCTGCCGCTGACGGACCGTGACTTCTCCCGCGCCCTGTGGCAGAGCGCTACCGAGTGCCCCGTCGTTTTCCCCGAGGGCGTCGGCGTCTGCCCCTGGATGGTCCCGGGCGGCGCGGACATTGCCATGGCAACCTCCGAGAAGATGAAAACCTATCAGGCCGCTATCTGGGCACAGCACGGCCTGTTTGCCTCCGGCCCTGACTTTGACATCACCTTCGGCCTCGCCCACACGATTGAAAAGAGTGCCGAGATCTACGTCAAGGTCCTGTCCATGGGCGGCGGCCTGATCCGCCAGACCATCACCGACGATGACCTGCGCGCCATCGCCCACGACTTCGGTGTCACCCTCAACGAGAACTTCCTCGACTAACATTACGGGCAAAACGCCCCTGGCCGTTCGGTCAGGGGCGTTTTGCTGTACAAAAAGGCTTCCCCATCGGGGGAAGCTGTCACCGAAGGTGACTGATGAGGGCCGAACCCTCTGTGGCAACCCGTTTGCGGGCAACCGCGGCAAGCTCTCCCCCTCATCCGGCCCTGCGGGGCCACCTTCTCCCCCAGGGGGAGAAGGTTTCAGGGCTTCTTCTTTGGAATATGAACCTCCGGGATGGCGACGTTTTCATAGTTGATGGACTTGTGCTTCTCCGGGGTCTCGGGGGCGTCGCTGTGGGTGACCTGGCCGGTGTAGACCTCGGGCAGGGCAACGTCGTCACTGTGGACACGGTAGCGCTGCTTTTTCAGCGCCTCGCGCAGCTTGCGGAACATCAGAAAGACCTCCCAATTAGATAAAGTTGATGAAGAAGGTGATGACCAGACTGTTGAGGAAGTCCGCAAACAGACTGCCTACCAGCGGGATCAGCAGATACGCCTTGACCGACGGGGCATACTTTTCGCACAGGGCCTGCATGTTGGCCATGGCGTTGGGCGTCGCGCCCATGCCAAAGCCGCAGACGCCCGCCGCAATGACCGCAGCGTCATAGTCGCGGCCCATGATGTTGAAAATCACAAAGTAGGTGAACAGGAAAATCAGCAGCGTCTGGCCCGCCAGCAGGATGATGAGCGGCAGCGCCAGCGCGGCCAGCTGCCACAGCTTCAGCGTGATCATGGCAATGCCCAGGAACAGTGACAGGCTGATGCCGCCGATGTCGTTGATCTCGCCCATGTGGGTCGTGAATTTGTGGGTGAATTCGCCGATGTTGCGCATACACGCCGCAGCGATCATCGCGCCGATATAAATGGGGAACGTCAGCCCGGTCATGGCCAGCGCCTTGGAGATGAACGTGCCGATGCCGATGGCGATAATCAGCTGGAACACAGCAGCCGGGTACATGCTGGTGTGGCGCTCGTGCTTGATCTCTTCCTCCACCAGCAGGCTGTCGTCCTCGGGCACAACGGTGTCCAGCAGCTTGCGGCGCTCAATGAGCAGACGGCCCGTCGGGCCGCCCATGACGCTGCCCGCGATCAGGCCGTAGGTGGCCGCCGCCGTGCAGAGCGTGGTCGCGCCCGCAACGCCGAAGTCCTCGAGCACGGGGCCGAACGCGCCCGCCGTGCCGTGGCCGCCGACCATCGGGATGGAACCGGTGCACAGACCGATCAGCGGTGAGATGCCCAGCAGATCCGCCAGCCCGACGGCGAGGAAGTTCTGGCACAAAATCAGCGCAACGACCAGCCCCAAGAAGAGGATCAGCGATTTGCCGCCGCTTTTCAGCACCTTGAGGTTGGCCTGAAAGCCTACCGAGGTGAAGAAGAACACCATGCAGACTTCCTTTAAAATGTCGTCAAATTCAAACTCGGCAATGCCGGTCACATAGCAGAGACAGGTGAAAACGGCAAACAGCACGCCGCCGATGACCGGCGCGGGAATGCAGAATTTTTCCAGAAAGCCGATGCGCGCCTTCAAAAAGCGGCCCAGCATCAGCACGCAGACCGCCGCAAACAGCGTCTGGTACATATCCAGTGAGATGATCATGCGGCGGCCTCCTGTTCAGGGGACGCGCCCGTCTCCGGCCCTGCAGGGGTGATGCCCTGCGCGGTGTAGTACGCAGCGGCCCCGGTGTGGTAGGGGATAACGCTCTGCGCGGCGGCCACGGCGGGGTCGGTCACCAGCGGCACCGGCACGGCGGCGGCCACGGCGTCCACGCTGTCAAAATACCGGGCAGTCAGCCTTTGGACGGTCTCGTCGGACAGCGCGTTCGACGCCAGCAGAAGCGCCTGCACGCTGACGGTCCAGACGTCCTCACCCTGACCGGCGTAGGTCCCGGCGGGGATAACGCAGGCGCGGTAGGCCGGGTAGGCCGCCAGCAGCCGCGCACCGACACCCCCATCGACGGAGAGCAGACGGATGGCGCAGGTCTTGGCCAGTTGCTCCAGCGCGTCGGCGTGCAGACCGGCGGTGACGAACATCGCGTCGATCGTGCCGTCGGCCAGCCGGGCGGCAGCGTCGGTGTAGTTCAGGTTTACAGTGTGTACCAGGCGGTTGTTCAGGCCGCAGGCGGCCAACACCTGCCAGGCGTTCTGCTCGGTGCCGGATTCCTCCTCGCCGACGCTGAGCGTGCAGCCCTGCAGTTCCTCCAGCGTCGTAATGCCGGAGTCAGCCCGGACAACGACCTGCACGGCCTCCTCATACAGGGCGGCCACGGCGCTGAAGCTGCGCTCGGTGCTCTCGTGGGCAAAGACGCCGCTGCCGTCGTAGGCATCCTGCGCCATGTCGGACTGGGCAACGGCCAGCTGTAAATAGCCGCCCGCCAACAGCCGCAGGTTGGCGGCGGACCCGGCGGTCTGTTTGACCTCGATGGTGCTGTTCTGGGCGGCCATGGCGGTACCAAACGCATTGTACACGCCGCCTGCAGCCGCAGCCCCCAGCCGCAGCCGCGACGCCGCGCAGCCCGCCAGCAGGACCGCGGCGGACAGGACGGCAATGATACGGAACAGATGCTTTTTCAATCGTACACCTCTCTGAAATTCTTTAGGCTCCCCTTGAGGGGAGCTCCGCCCGCAGGCGGTGAGGGGTGGGCCGCAACAACCCTTTTATAGGTCGGCTGCCAGCCACCCTTCCGGCCCTGCGGGGCCACCTCCCCTCAAGGGGAGGCAGGGATGGCGGCAGTTATTTCCCCACCACATCCCAATGCTTATCGTTCCTGTTCAGCACCTCGCAGCCGGTCTCGGTCACCAGGACGAGGTCCTCCACGCGGACGCCGAACTCGCCGGGCAGGTAGACGCCCGGCTCAATCGAAAAGATCATGCCGGGTCTGGCTACGGTGGTGTTCGCGCTGCTGACGTCGCCCTTCTCGTGGTCGGTTTGGCCGATGAAATGCCCCAGACGGTGGTTGAAATACGCGCCGTAGCCCGCTTCCGTAATCAGGTCGCGCGCAGCGGCGTCCAGCTCACACAGGCGCACGCCGGGCTTGATGAGCGCCTCGGCAGCCTCATTCGCGCGGCGCACCAGATCATGCACGGCGGCCTGTTTTTCAGTGGGCTGGCCGCAGAACCAGGTGCGGGTCATGTCGCTGCAATAGCGGCCCTTCACGCAGCCCATGTCAAACAGCACGCAGTCGCCCTCTTTTAACACGGTGTCGTCCGGCTCGTGGTGCGGGTCGGCGGCGTTGGCACCAAAGGAGACAATCGTCGTAAAGCTCGGCCCCTCGCAGCCGTGGGCACGGTACTGCGCGTCGATAAACTCGGCGACCTCGCGTTCGGTCATGCCGGCCTTTATATAGTGCTTCGCGGCCTCGTTCACCGCGTCATTGATGCGGGACGCCTCGCGCATGAGGGTCTGCTCCTCGGCGTCCTTGCAGGCGCGGCAGTCGTCCACGCAGTCGCTGGACAGCACGACCTGCATTCCGGGGTGGGTCTCCATCAGCGGGATCAGAAACTTAGCGGGCCACTCCTTGTCAATGCCCAGCGGCTTGCCCGCGTCCACGACCTCGGCGATCTGCGCCACGGGCTTGTCCGTGTCGGTGTGCCAGACGGTCCTGCACGGCGGCTCGGGAACATTGAACAGTCTGTTCAAAAACAGAACCGGCTCGCCCTCGGTGGGCAGGTAGAGCGCCAGCAGACGCTCATAGGGCTCCACGGCGACGCCGGTCAGATACCACACGCTCTTGGGGTCGCAGACGATCATCTGCGTCAGTCCCTGCGCGCGCAGGGCAGCACGGACACGGTCCATGCGTTCGGTTTTCAACATACAAATGCCTTCTTTCCCATTATTCAGTTTTCCGCGGGCTTCATTGCACTTTTGCGGTACTGCTGGGGGCTTTGGCCCACCATGGCGGTAAAGCGGGTTGAGAAGTTGCTCTCATCCCCAAAGCCGACCTGGTGCGCGATCTCGCAGACGGAGAAATCCGTCAGCACCAGCAGCTCCTTGGCGCGTGTGATCCGCGTGGACAGCAAAAAATTGTAGGGCGTCGTGCCCATGTACTGGCGGAACAGCCGCAGGAGCCAGCTCTTGCTCACCGGCGTCTGGGCCAGCAGGCTGTCCAGCGACAGCGGCTCGGCATAGTGCTGGCGGATGTACTCGGCGGCCTGTTCGATCAAGGTGCGATTGGAGCGGCTCTCGTCCCCGGCCAGCAGCTGGCGGGCCATCAGTGCCAGCATCCGGTGCAGGGCCAGGCAGATCTCGATCTGTGCGGCAGCGCCGTGCTCCCACTCGGCGGCCAGTGACTCAAACAGCGGCTGCATTTCCAGCCGACTGACCGTAACGGGGGACAGCCGCCCCTGCGGCTGCAGTACCTCGGCCAGATTGGCGACGCCCGCGCCGTCCAGATGCGCCCAGTAGTGGTGCCAGTGGTCCTGCCCGGGGGCAGTGCAGTAGCTTTGCGGGGCGCGGCAGTTCAACAGCAGGGCGCTGCCGGCGGGCAGCTCCACGCGCTGGTCGTTCTGCTCAATCAGACCGGAGCCGGACAGCGTATAAAACAGCAGATAGCTTTCCTTATCGGTGCGGGCTGTGGCAAAATGGGCGCGGCCATAAAAGTTGCCGGCCTCGGTGCAGTAAAACGGCTGTGCCAGCGCCGCCGCGCCGGGGGTGGCGCGCAGCCAGATGCTGCGTTCCTCCACGTCCATATTATAGGTCAGCATAGTGGCGGTCCCTCCCTTACTTATATGAACATGATAGAAACAAACCGCGCGTTTGTCAATAAAAAATAGAAAAAGCCTTCCCTATAAAAGAAAAGCGGGCAGGGGAGCGGCGGCACGCCCCGCGGCGTGCGCAAGAACAGGAAACCGTTCAGCCGGATGAGGGGGAAATACCGCGGGTGACCCCGCCCGCCTTGACAACGCCGCCCTTTTGTCCTATACTGATACACAGGTTAAACCTTGGTTTAAGTCATAGGAGGAAAACACATGGCCTATACAGTGGGGGAGATGGCGCGGCGGCTGGGTGTGCCTGCATCGACGATCCGCTATTACGATAAGGAAGGGCTGCTGCCCTTCGTCGGGCGCTCGTCCGGCGGCATCCGCGTTTTTACGGAGAAGGACTTCGAGTGGCTGCGCATCATCGAGTGCCTGAAAAAAACCGGCATGTCCCTCAAGGACATCCGCGAATACATCGAGCTGGCCATGCAGGGCGATGAGACCATTGCCCGGCGGCTGGAGCTGTTCCGCAAGCAGCGCACCGTGCTCGAGGCCCGCATGGCTGAATTGCAGCAGACGATGGACACCCTGGACTACAAATGCTGGTTCTATGAGACCGCCGCCGCCCGTGGCAGCACCGAGGGCATCAGCGACCTGCCCGATGAGGCTCTGCCCGAGGTCCTGCGCCCCGTGCGGGAGCGTCTGCGCGCCGCCGCGGAGGCGGAGACAGAAGAAGTATGACCCCAAAACGCCGCCCCCGCAAAAAGGTGCGGCGCTTTTTTGCGCCACAGGTGTGCCGACTATAACAACCCACCCCGCAAAAATCCTGCCGTCACCGCTATATCTGGTGCTGCAGCGTACAATCTGCCACCAGACAAAACGGAAAATCTCAAAAAATCCTGCCGCGAAGTGTTAAACACAGCACAATTCCCGTAAAGATGCAAAAAATACGGAAAATATCTGCGTGAAACTTTCCATTGACACCCCGCGCGCCCTGTGGCAGAATGACGGTAAGAACCTGATTGTGTAAAGGAGAGATCCCTATGACCCCTGAACTTCGCTGGCTGAGTGACCCCACCGTCTTTGCTGTGAACCGGCTGGACGCACACTCTGACCATCTCTGCTGCCGCACCTTGGACGAGGCCGAAAGCGGCCTGACATCGCTGCGCCAGTCACTGGACGGCGCATGGCGCTTTGCGTGGAGTGCCAACCCTGCCGCCCGCCCGGCGGATTTCTGGCAGCCGGACGCCGACCTGTCCGGCTTCGGCACCATCCGCGTGCCCGGGCACATTGAGCTGCAGGGCTACGGTCAACTGCAGTACACCAACACCCTCTACCCGTGGGATGGCCGCAGCTGCCTGCGCCCGCCGCAGGTCGATTGGAACGATGACCCCGTGGGCAGCTATGTCAAAGAGTTTGATCTGGACGAGTCCCTGCGCGGCCAGCGCGTCTGCGTCAGCTTTCAGGGCGTGGAGCAGGCCATGTACCTGTGGTGCAACGGCCAGTTCGTCGGCTATGCCGAGGACAGCTTCACCCCGTCTGAATTTGACCTGACACCGTATATTCGGGACGAGAACAACCGCCTTTGCGTCGAGGTCTACAAGCGCAGCAGCGCCGCCTGGATCGAGGATCAGGACTTCTTCCGCTTCTCGGGTATCTTCCGCTCGGTCTACCTGTACGCAAAGCCCAGGGTCCACATCAACGACATCTGGCTCAAGGCCGACCTCGCCGCCGACAACACCACCGGCCTGCTGACGCCCCTCGTCAAGCTGGACGGCGAGACCGACGGCGCGTCGGTTGCCCTCGTCGTGACCGACCCCGAGGGCTACGCCGTCTACGAAGGCCCCGCCGCGGGCGATACGATTGAGATCGAGGGCATCCAGCCGTGGAGCCATGCAGCGCCGGTGCTCTACCACGCCGTACTGACCCTGCGCGATGCCGACGGCGTTTTGCAGGAAGTTGTGCCCTACGACATCGGCTTCCGCCGCTTTGAGATGATAAACGGCGTCATGTGCCTGAACGGGGAACGTGTCGTGTTCAACGGCGTCAACCGCCACGAGTGGAACGCCGACAGGGGCCGCGCCATCGGCGCCGACGACATGCACGCCGCCATGGCCGTGTTCAAAAAGAACAACATCAACGCCGTGCGCACCTGCCACTACCCCGACCAGAGCCTGTGGTATGACCTGTGTGACCGGAACGGTATCTACATGATCGACGAGACGAACCTCGAAAGCCACGGCAGCTGGCAGAAACTCGGCGCGGTGGAGCCGAGCTGGAACGTGCCCGGCAGCCTGCCCGAGTGGAAGGACTGCGTCGTGGACCGCGCCCGCAGCATGTTTGAACGCGACAAGAACCACGCCGCCGTCCTGATCTGGTCCTGCGGCAATGAGAGCTACGCGGGCGAGGATATTCTCGCCATGTCGCAGTTCTTCCACGACCACGACCCGGGACGCCTCGTGCATTATGAAGGTGTGTTCCACTGCCGCGCGTTCGACGCCATCAGTGACATGGAAAGCCGGATGTACGCCAAGCCGTGGGAAATTCGCGAGTATCTCGAATCCCACCCGAAGAAGCCCTTCATTCTCTGCGAGTATATGCACGATATGGGCAACTCGCTGGGCGGCATGGAGAGCTATGTACGCTTGGCCGACGAGTTCGACCAGTACCAGGGCGGCTTCATCTGGGACTACATGGACCAGGCGCTCCGGCACACCGACGCACTTGGCCGCAGCGTGCTGGGCTACGGCGGCGACTTTGCGGACCGCAACACCGATTACAACTTCAGCGGCAACGGCATTGTCTACGCCGACGGTGCCGAGAAGCCCGCCATGCAGGACGTGCGCTACTGGTACGACACCCCCGCCCGCCGCGCCGCCCACGATGCCCGCAACGCCGCAGCCGCCGCCCGGGCGGACCGCGACGCGGCCAAAGCACAGGCCGCCCGCAAGCCCGGCACGTTGACCGTGACCGAGGGCGACGGCAACCTCGGCGTCAGGGGCGACGGGTTTGAAATTCTCTTTTCCGCGGGCGAGGCCGGGCCGTCGTCGCTGACCGTCAACGGCAGCGAATGGCTCTGGCGCGCCCCGCGCCCGGCGTTCTGGCGCGCCGCCACCGACAATGACCGCGGCTGCGGCTTCCCGCAGAAAGCGGCGGCCTGGCTGGCGGCGGATGTCTACCTGCAGAACCTCGGCTTTGTGGTCTTGCGGAAATCCGCCGACGGTGTGCAGGTGCGCTATACCTACGGTGTGCCCACCGTGCCTGGCGCTAAGGCCGAGCTGACCTACACCGTGGAGCCGCAGGGCACGCTGCTGGTCGAGGCCGTCTATCATGGCGTGCCCGGTGCGCCCGAGCTGCCCTGCTTCGGCGTTAAATTCCAGACGTTTGCCCCCGTGGCCCGCACGCTCTGGACCGGCCTTTCGGGCGAGACCTACCCGGATCGCTGCAAGGGCGGCGTCTTTGGCTGCCATGAGGAAGTGCCGCACATTGAACCGGCCCTCGTCCCGCAGGACTGCGGCCTGCATGTGGGCACCCGTCAGTTCACGCTGGAGCAGCACAACGCCTGCGGCCAAACGGCGGCTGCGCTGACGATTGAACAGGCCGACGCGCCGTTTGCCTTCAGCGCACTGCCCAACACTGCGCAGGAGATCGAGGCCGCCCAGCACATCACCGAGCTGCCCGCCACGGGCCGCACGAGCGTGACGATCCTGGGCGCAGCCCGCGGCGTCGGCGGCATCGACAGCTGGGGCACCGATGTGGAGGAGCCTTACCACGTCAGCGGGGAAGGTGAGCACCGCGTCGCGTTCCGCATCGTGTTGTAAATACCCTAAAGGCAGCACCGCCTGCGCTGCACCTGCCATAAAAACACAAGCCGCCCGTGTCAGCCTGACACGGGCGGCTTTGCTGTCTTATGCGCGTTTAATCCAAGCGGAACACCTGCTCCAGCTTGGGCTGGGCGCCGGTCACAGGGTCCATTTCCAGCTCCAGAATGTCCTTCATGTAGTCGTTCCAGCGGTCCACAACGGGGCTTTCGGCCTGTACCTTCTCGGCGTAGGCAACGCCCTTCGCGCACTCATAGTAGCCGAACAGCTCGTCGTTACAGTAGAAGATGCTGTAGTTGCAGATGCCCGCAGCCTTCAGCACCTCGACCATCTCGGGCCAGATCTCCGCGTGGCGGCGCTGATATTCCGCTTTGCAGCCGGGCTTGATGCGGCCCTTCCATGCTATATGCTCCATTGGTATGCACCTCATTTGACAGTCTGGATTTTGTCTTTATTGTACGGCGCGCAGCGGCGGTTTGCAACGTGGAATAGTACAGATTTCTTTGGGAAAATTCCACTTGCCGCGCCCGGCGCACAGCCCGTCACATCAGCGGGCTGAACAGCCGCAGCACGCAGTCCCAGCCGCGCACGGCCAGGCTGCGGGTGTCGGCGTACTCCTGCGTGACCTCGCGGCAGACGGGGAACAGCGCGTCAAAATCGCGGCGCACATCGGCCACGGCGCTGCAGCCGCAGAACCAGCAGGCGTTCTCAAAGTGCAGGTACAGGCTGCGGAAGTCAAAATTGATCGTACCCACAACGGCTTCCGTGCCGTCGGCTACGCATTGCTTCGCGTGGATGAACCCGGGCGCGTACTTATAAATGCGCACGCCGCTCTTGGCAAGGCTGGCGTAATAGCTGCGCGTGACCGAGAAGATCAGCTTTTTGTCCGGGATGCCCGGCGTGATGATCCGCACATCAACGCCGCTGGACGCGGCCAGCCGCAGTGTGCGCTGCATCTCGTCACTTAAAATAAGGTAGGGCGTTGTAATGTAGACGTAGTCCTTCGCACTGCGGATCATGTTCAGGTAGACGTTCTCGCCGGTGGCCTCGTCGTCCAGCGGATTGTCCGCGTAGGGCAGCACCACGGCATTCTCCCGCGCGGTGTAGGGCACATCGGGCAGATAGCGCTCGACCTCGGGTGCGGCCTTCTGCGTTGCGCCCCACAGCTCTAAGAAAATCAGCGTCAGGCCGCGCACGGCGTCGCCCTCCAGCCGGATGCCGCTGTCCTTCCACTGCCCGTAAGGGTGGGTGCGGTTGAAGTACTCCTCCGCCAGATTGTAGCCGCCGGTAAAGCCGACGCGCCCGTCCACAACGGTGATTTTGCGGTGGTCGCGATTGTTCATAAAGACATTCAAAATCGGGATGACCGGGTTGAACCGGCGGCACTGTATGCCGCGCCCCGCCAGCTTTTTGACAAATTTGCTGTTGATAAACCCGATGCTGCCCACGTCGTCGTAAAATACGCGCACCTCCACGCCGTGGGCGGCGCGCTCGGCCAGAATATCCTCCAGCTCCTGCCAGGCGGAGGCGTCCTCAATGGCGTGGTATTCCATGAAAATAAACTTTTCCGCGCTGCGCAGGGCTGTTTTCTGGGCCTCCAGCGCCTCGCAGGTGTCGCCGTAGAACGTCACATCGGTGTTGTCATAGGCGGGGTAGCCCGCGCGGTCCTGCAAATAGCGGGCGTGGTTGCGGGTGATGCGGTCCGGGTAGGGCAGGGCGCGGCGCTGCTGCAAAATGGGTGCGTGATACCGGCGCAGCATCGTCATATTTTTTCCGAAACGGCGGCGCATGACGCTGACGGCCCCGCTGCGGCCAAACAGCAGATAGATGGTCAGACCGAAGATGGGAAACAGCAAAATCAGAATAATCCACGAAATTTTATACGCGGAGTTGATATGCAGCCCATATATACGCAGCGTAATCAAAAATGTCAGTACCGACGTGCATACCTGAATGGCGGTGGAGTAGTCGTTCAGCTTGAGGGCAAGCCAGAAGATCCATAAAACCTGCAAAAGTACGCCGATGCCCGCCAGCAGCATCCGGCTGACGCTGTTGGGGATGGCCTCGCGTTTTTCCTCGGTGGTGTTTTTCATGTGTGGCCCCTTTTGTGCCGGGCGCGGCCCGGCTGTGTTGATTTTTTATCCAGTATAGCACAAAATCTTGCAGTATACCACACTTTTGCACCGGATTTTGCGGTATGTTCACAAAGGGAGCACCCCTGCAGCCGGGCAGGGGAGAGAGGACACGGGAAAATGCAAAATAGCACAAAAATTGCCCGCCTGTAAAATTGGCCTATATACGCTGAAATCCATACGCGATGCGCTCTGCTGCCCGCACCGACAGAGACAGCACAGATAAAATGAACGCAATATATGTGCGGTTTCAATGGCGGCGGTGTTGGCCGCGCTTTTTGGCGTGACGGCGCAGCTGATTTTTAAAATGACGGTAATATGTGTAGAATTCTGCTCGGCGGCAGAGGGGCAGCCACGGCAAAGCGGTTGGAGTGCAACAGGCAAAACGGTGGGAAATCGAAAATAGAAGCAAAAAAATGTTTTTTGCTGTTTTTACATAAGGCTGTTGAAATTTGGCAGATTATGTGATATTATATTTTCACAAATGAGGACGCACGATGTCCTTACTGAATTTATTGGAGGAATTTATCATGTTCGAGAAAATTCGCAAAATGAAGAACAAGAAGGGCTTCACCCTGGTCGAGCTCATCGTTGTTCTGGTCATCCTGGCAATTCTGGCCGCCCTGCTGGTTCCGGCCCTGACGAAGTACATCGATAAGGCAAACGAGGAGAAAGCAACTTCTGAATGCCGTATGGTTGTTATGGCTGCGCAGACGGCAGGAACGGAGTATTACGCAGAGAATGATTCTTTGAACGAGACTGGTAACAAGAAGCCTGGCACTGATAAGATTGATGGTTACAGTGAATTGCCGAACGCCAAATACACCGTTACTTATGATGCTTCTGGCAAGGTTAAGTCTGTTGTTTACACGACTGGCGTGTTTACCTGCACTTATACGGCGGCCGACGCCACTAATGCTTCTAAGTATGAAGTTGAAAAGAATGCTACTACTCCGGCAACAACCAAGACGGTTACAGTTGCAGGCTAAGTTTTATAGAGAAAATATTACGTTTCCCACCGCCACCCGGCGGTGGGATTTTTTGTGCTTTTGCTGTGGCTTCACTCAATTCTATTTCTACTACGTACACTCCCACGGGCAGATATGGAATCCGCCCCTACGGTCTGCCAATCCCGTTGCATTCTGCCTGCCGCTAACTTCGGCGGGGTGGGGGCACCCCGCCCTACATCCTACCAAAAAAGGGGAACGTAGGGCGGCCAGCCCTCTGGCCACCGTGCCCGCTTCCGGCCACAGTAAACCTTCCGTGCTATCCCCCAACCCTCACCCCGCAGACAAAAGCCTCCCTTGTCAAAGGGAGGTGCCGAGCCTGCGAGGCGGAGGGATTCCTGCCCGTCTGCGGGTGTGACAGCGTGCAGGGCATAGCCCGTCAGAATCCCTCCGGCCGCCTGCGGCGTCCACCTGCTCCCCTTCTGGCGCTACGCGCCACCTCCCCCGGCACGGGGGAGTCTGTCTTTGACAAGGGAGGCTTTTCTGCTCCAACCTTAAACTTCACTTCAAATTTCACTCTTGCAAAATCCGGCAAAGTGTGCTACAATCTCATAGCATACCGTTTTAGTGGGAAATATTCCCGCAACCCCAACCAAAAAAAGGAGAGTTCCGCCCCATGTCCGAACGCCTGTGGGGAATCCTTGTGGATTCCTTTGGTAAAATATTGCTGCCCGGCCTGACCGTCACCATCCCGCTGACCGCCATCTCGTTCACGCTGGCGCTTATCATCGCGGTGGCGGTGGCGCTGGTGCAGTTTGCCCATGTGCCCGTTTTGCAGCGGCTGGCCCGGTTTTATATCTGGGTCATCCGCGGCACGCCCGTGCTGGTGCAGCTGTTCGTTGTGTTCTACGGCCTGCCCGGCGTCGGCATCCTGATTGAGCCGTTCCCCGCGGCGGTGCTCGTCTTTTCCATCAACGAGGGCGCGTACTGCGCCGAGACCATCCGCGCCGCGCTGGAATCCGTGCCCAAAGGCCAGATGGAGGCGGGGCAGTGCGTCGGCATGAGCTACTTACAGATCATCCGCCGCATCATCCTGCCGCAGGCGCTGCGCACGGCCTTCCCCACGCTGGCCAGTACGCTGATCGCCATGGTCAAGGATACCTCGCTGGCCGCGAACATCACCGTGACCGAAATGTTCATGACGACCCAGCGCATTGTGGCCCGCACCTATGAGCCGCTGGCCCTCTACATTGAGGTCGGTCTGGTTTACCTGCTGTTCTGCACCGTGCTGACCCGCCTGCAGGCCGTCGGCGAGCGGTACCTCAACAGCAAGGGTGCGCAAAGGAGCTGAACTATGCTGCAAATCAGAAATCTGCGCAAGTCCTTTGGAGATTTGCAGGTGCTCAAGAGCATCGATCTGGATGTGAACAAGGGCGACGTCGTCGCCATTTTAGGCCCCAGCGGCAGCGGAAAAACAACGATGCTGCGCTGCCTGAACTTTTTGGAAAAGTCCGACGGCGGCACGATGCTGTTTGACGACCAGCGCGTAGACCTGGCCCGCGTCACCCACGCCGAGGCCAACGCCCTGCGCCGCCGCACGGGGTTTGTCTTTCAAAGCTACAACCTGTTTGCCAACAAGACCGCGCTGCAAAACGTGACCGAGGGACTTATCATCGCGCGCAAAATGCCGCGCCGCCGGGCCGAGGAGATCGCCCGCGCCGCGCTGGTCAAGGTCGGCATGGATGACCGCGCCGACTACTACCCCAGCCAGCTTTCCGGCGGGCAGCAGCAGCGCGTGGCGATTGCCCGCGCCATGGCCGCCGACCCGGAGATCATCTATTTCGACGAGCCTACGTCCGCTTTGGACCCCGAGCTGACCGGCGAGGTGCTGGCCGTCATGCGCGGCCTGGCCGGGGAAGGCCGCACAATGCTGGTCGTGACCCACGAGATGGATTTTGCCCGCCACGCGGCCAACCGCGTGGTGTTCATGGAGCAGGGCGTCATTGTGGAGCAGAACACCGCCGAGGCGTTCTTCAACGACCCGCAGCAGCCCCGCACCAAAGAATTTTTGCAGACCTACAAGCAAAGGAGCCTATTGTAATGAAGAACCTGACCAAGCTGACCGCCCTGACCCTGACCGCCGCGCTGGCCCTGACCGCCTGCGGCAGCAGTGCCGCCGCCACCGCGCCCGCAGCGGAATCCGCCGCCGGGAGCACCGCCGAGGCCGCGTCCGGCGACCTGTTGAGCGAGATCCAGGCCAAGGGTACCATCACGGTTGCGATGGAGGGCACATGGGCACCCTGGACCTACCACGATGAAAACGACAACCTCGTCGGCTACGACGTCGAGGTCGCCACCGAGATCGCGAAGAAGCTGGGCGTTGAGCCGCAGTTTGTCGAGGGCGAGTGGGACGGCCTGCTGGCCGGTCTGGACGCGGGCCGCTATGACATCATGGTCAACGGCGTGGACATCACCCCCGAACGCGCCGAAAAATACGACTTCTCGACGCCCTACGCCTTCAACCGCACCGCCGTCATCACCAAGGCCGACGATGACAGCATCAACACGCTGGAGGACCTGAAGGGCAAAAAGACCGCAAACACGATCTCCAGCACCTACGCCGAGCTGGCCGAGCAGTACGGCGCGACGGTGACGGGCGTTGACGACCTGAACCAGACGTTTGAGCTGCTGCTGAGCGGGCGCATCGACGCGACGCTGAACGCCGAGATGACCTTCTACGATTACACGAAGGAGCACCCCGACGCGAATGTGAAGATCGCCGTGCTGACCGACGATGCGAACCAGATCGCCATCCCGATGCGCAAGGGCGACGAGACTGCCGCCCTGCGCACGGCCATTGATGCCGCCATTAACGAGCTGCGCGCCGACGGCACGCTGAAGGCATTGAGCGAAAAATACTTTGGCCGCGATATTTCTACGGAAGAATAAACTTTGTAAAAAACATAGAAGGGGCTGCTGCACACGCAACAGCCCCTTTTGTTTTTGGGGAAATTATACCTTGTGAAGGATGCCGTCGGTCAATTCGACGCTGTCGCCTTCCTCCATTCCGCCGCGGCGCAGCGCTTCGTCGGGGTAGGGGAGCACGCGCCGTGTGCCGTCAGCACCTTCCAGCACTACGTCAACCAGAATCGGCTGGTCGGCGGGCGGCTCCTCGCAGCCGTACATCTGTTCCTCGATGCGGAAAATTTTGTATTTCATGCGGCTTCACGCTCTCTCCGGGGCGGTGGGACCTGTCTCCACGGCCTCGATTTCTTTGATCAACATCTCATGGCCCTGCAAAAGATGGGTGCGCGGGCTCTGGCAGTGGGGGCAGGTGCGGCCAAACTGCACGGTGGGGTACTGTTGGCCGCAGTCCTCGCACACGGTCACGGCGGGGATGGTCTCCACGGTCAGCACCGCGCCGGGCAAAAGCTCCGATTTCGCCGCCGCCCACTTCCAGCAGTCCTGCAGATAGCTCTCCACCACGCCGGAGACCTCGCCCAGCTGCAGCGTCACGCGCCGGATGCGCGTCACGTCGTTCTGCCGGGCCACGTCCTCCACCGTGCGGATGATGTGGAATACAATGCCAAGCTCGTGCATTACTTCTCCTTCTTGGCAAAGCGGATCTTGATCTCGCGCTTCGCCATGTAGGGCAGAATGGCCTTGAACTTGTCCTCGCTCCTGACCATCTTGCTGCACTCGGGCAGGTCGCGGTGCAGGCGGATGGCATCAAACTCGCACTTTGTCGTGCAGACGCCGCAGCCAATGCACTTGTTCGGGTCCACAACGCTGGCACCGCAGCCCAGACAGCGCGCTGTCTCGATTTTGACCTGATCCTCGGTCAGCGTCAGGTGTGCGTCGCGGAAGGAACGGTGCGCGTCAATGCCCGCATCCAGCGCGGCGGACTGGCGCGGTGCGCGGTCATACTCGCCCAGCGCCAGATTCGACTTGTCCAGCTCGTGGAAGTCGCGGCGGTTGCGGCCAATCGTCAGGCTTGTGTTGGGCTGCACAAAGCGGTGAATGGAAATTGCCCCCTGCTTGCCCGCAGCAATCGCGTCAATGGCAAACCGCGGCCCGGTGCAGACGTCGCCGCCGACGAAAATGTCCGGCTGGGCGGTCTGGTAGGTCAGCGCGTCGGCCACAGCGCCCTGGCCGCGGCCCAGCTGCACGGCCTCGCCGTTGAGCAAATCGCCCCACTCGATGCACTGGCCGATGCTTAAAACAACGTTGTCGCACGGCAGGGTGATGGTATCGCTTTCATCGTAGGTGGGCGCAAAACGTCCCTCCGCGTTGTAAAGGCCGGTGCACTTTTTCAGCACGACGGCGGTCACATGGCCGTTCTCGGAGAGGAACTCCTTCGGGCCGTAGCCGCAGGTGATTTTGGTGCCCTCCTCCTCGGCCTCGGCAATTTCCTCCAGTGAGGCCGGCATCTTGTCCCGCGGCTCCAGACAGACCATCGTCACGCCGTCGGAACCGCAGCGCAGAGACACACGCGCCGCATCAATGGCAACGTTGCCGCCGCCGATGACGACGGTCTTTCCGGTCATTTTGCGGCTCTCGTCACCGCCGACGGTGCGCAGCAGGTGGACGGCGGTCTCAATGCCCGCGGCGTTCTCGCCGGGCACACCGGCCCGGCGCCCGCCCTGGCAGCCGATGGCGATATAGAACGCCCGGTAGCCCTGTCGGCGCAGCTCGGCCAGCGTGACGTCTTTGCCGACCTCGACACCGCAGCGGATGTCAACGCCCAGCTCCCGCAGAATGTCGATTTCGGCGTCAATGACGTTTTTCTCGAGCTTGAACGAAGGGATTCCGTAGCGCAGCATGCCGCCGGGACGCTCGTTTTTCTCAAATACGGTGGGCTTGTAGCCCTGCACTGCCAGAAAATAGGCGCAGGACAGACCCGCGGGGCCGCCGCCGATGATGGCGATCTTCTGCGGCCACGGGCCCTGCAGCGACGGCTGGACAACGTCTGGCACGTAGCGGTGCGCGGCGTTCAGATCCTGCTCGGCAATGAACTTCTTGACGGCGTCGATGGCCACGGCCTGATCCACGGTGCCGCGGGTGCAGGCGTCCTCGCACCGGCGGTTGCAGACGCGCCCGCAGACGGCGGGGAAGGGGTTCTCCTTTTTAATCAGCGCCAGCGCGTCGCGGTAGCGGCCCTGCGCGGCCATTTTCAGGTAGCCCTGCACGGCAATGTGCGCGGGGCAGGCCGTCTTGCAGGGGGCCGTGCCGGTGTCATAGCAGTTGATGCGGTTCTTGTCGCGGTAGTCGGTGGCCCACTTGTCGGGGCCCCACTTCACGGCGTCGGGCAGTTCCTGCTTCGGGTAGGTGATGGGGCCGTCCTTCGTGCAGAGCTTCTGGCCCAGCTTGACCGCGCCCGCGGGGCAGTACTCCACACAGCGCCCGCAGGCCACGCAGTTCTCCGGCTCGACACGCGCCACGTAGGCCGAGCGGCTCATGTTCGGCGTGTTGAACAGCTGGCTTGTGCGCAGCGCATTGCAGACGTTGACGTTGCAGTTGCAGATGGCAAAAATCTTGTTCTCGCCGTCGATGTTCGTGATCTGGTGCACAAAGCCGTTGTCCTCGGCCTTCTGCAGGATCTGCATGACCTCATCGTAGGTCACGTAATGCCCCTTGTTGGTCTCGACGAGGTAGTCGGCCATGTCGCCCACGCCGATGCACCAGTCGTCGGGGTCGTCGCCGCAGCCCTCGCCCATGGCGGCGCGGGACATACGGCAGCTGCACGGACCGGCGGCATACTTGCCGTCGTATTTTTTCAGCCAGTGAGAGATGTGCTCAATGTCGGCGGACCGGTTCTCGGTCTCGATGGCTTTTTCAACCGGGATGACGTGCATACCGATGCCTGCGCCGCCCGGGGGCACCATGGCGGTGATGTGCTCCAGCGGCAGAAACGTCATCCGCTCAAAGAAGGCTGTCACCTCGGGGTGGTCGGCGATCTGCTGCTTGTTCATGTTGAAGAACTCTGCGCTGCCGGGCACGAACATCGGCAGGATGTACTGCTTTTCGCGGCGGGGATTCTCCCAGTTGTACTCCAGCAGACCGACGACGGCCATCTGCTGCAAAAGCGGCTCCAGCTCCCCGGCTGGCTTGCCCGTGGCCTTGACCAGCTCGGGCAGGGTCATGGGCTTGCGGACCTTCATTTTTAAGGCAACGTCCGCCATCTCGTCGGTCACGATGGACGCCAAGCCCCAGTATTCGGGGTCATCCTTCGTCAGAATGCCCTTTTTGGCCGGGATGCGGTCCGTGATCATCTGGCCCAGCCTGGCAATTTTCTCGCGGTACGGCTCGTCCCTCGGAATCTCGAAGGGCAGCCTGCTCTCATCCAGCGGGAACGCAGTGGGTTTGCTCATGGTGTGCTCCTTTTTTGTGCCGTTGCTCCGTTTTTGCACAGTAGGGGCCGGGCATGCCCGGCCCGGTTGTAAATGGCGGACGGGCGATTGCGGCAAGGCCGCGGGCCGCACATGTGCGGCCCCTACAACGCGGCTGGATTATTTACGCCTGCCATGCCCTGACCTGCTCTTTTAGCCAATCGGCCCATTCGTCAATGCCCTCGCCCGTCCGGGCGCAGATCGGGATGACCCTTGCGTTCGGGTTGCGCAGGGCCACATACTCGCGGCATTTGTCCATGTCAAAGTCAAAATACGGCAGCACGTCGATCTTGTTGACAAGAACGACGTCGCAGACCTGGAACATCAGCGGATATTTCAGCGGCTTGTCGTGACCCTCTGGGACCGACAAAATCATGGCGTTCTTCACCGCGCCGGTGTCGAACTCGGCAGGACAGACAAGGTTGCCGACGTTTTCCAGAATCACCAAATCGAGCCCCTCGGTGCCCAGCCCGGCCAGTCCCTGCCGGGTCATCTCGGCGTCCAGATGGCACATGCCGCCGGTGTGCAGCTGAATGGCCTTGGCGCCGGTCTCGGCAATGGCGCGGGCGTCCACGTCGGAGTCGATGTCGGCCTCCATCACGCCGATGCGCAGCTCATTTTGCAGCGCAGCAATCGTGCGGCGCAGTGTCGTGGTTTTGCCGGACCCCGGCGCGCTCATTAAATTCAGCAGAAAAATTTTTTCCTGCTTCAGCTCAGCCCGCAGTGCGGCGGCCTGTTCGTCGTTGGAGGCAAAGATGCTCTGCTTGACCTCGAGAATTTTCACGTTGTCCATGGGGTGCTCCTTATAAATTGGTATACGGTCTCTGCTAACATTTTAACATCGTGTCAAAAAATCCGCAATCGACGAATATGACAAAGAATTGACGAAAGAACGGGCAGGTTGACGAAAAGAGCGCGTAAACTCATTAGCGGCAGATGCCGCGAACTGGCGGCGGGGTGTGGGCACCCCGCCATACGTATAACGGGGAAAGTGGAACGTAGGGCGGCATGCCCACATGCCGCCGTGGCCGTGTGCGAAAGCAGGGACCTGCCGGTTTGTGGTTAGTCCGGTTTTATAAAGTGCTCCACCACCATCCGCTGCGCCTCCGGCGTAAACAGCAGCACTGAATACGGCGTGCCGCGGGCGCTGACCTTGTCCTCGCTGCGCAGACCGGCGTCCACACCGGCAGGGGTCGGCACGTAGTAAAAGCCCTTCGTCGGCAGACGCTCCATGCCGATGAGCCGCTGCGCCAGCAGCCACTCGTCGATCTCCTTGATGGTCGGTGCCTTCACATCCGGGTCACCGGCGGCCTCGATCAGCGCGGCCTTCAGCTCCGCGCCGGTATAGCTGTCCTGATAGTTGAAGCTGCGCGCGTCCTCTGCCGTCAGGTAAAACGCGGGGCGCTCGGCCTTCGGCGGCTTTTTCTTCTTCTCGGACGGCAGCGGCTTTTCCGGCTCCGGTGCGGGCGGGTCCAGGCTCAAAACGGCGTCGGGGTGGTCGGCGCGGTAGGCGTCAATGACCGCAAAGAACGCGGCACCGTACTTTTCATACTTGCGCTCACCCATGCCGTAGATGCCCAGCATATCCTCCGCGCGGCGCGGCGCGCGCAGGCACATATCCACCAGCGACTTGTCACCGAACACGACGTAGGGCGGCAGTCCCTCGCGCTGGGCGGTGTCGAACCGCAGCTGGCGCAGCTGATTGAACAGCTCCAGTCCGGCGCTCGTCAGCGCGTCCATCGGGCTGCGGCGCTTCGGCTTCGGTGCGCGGGTCTGCTCCGGCTCACGCTGCGGCGGCAGCTTGACCAGCACCTGCCCGCCGGCCTTCAGCGGGGCAATATCCCCGATGTGCAGCACGGCATACTGGTCGTCGCTCTGCACCAAATATCCATCCTCCAGCAGCTGGGCCAGCAGGCGTTCCAGCGTCTCGCGCGGGGTGTCCTTCATCCGGCCGTAGCTCTTGAAGCGCTCGGCTCCCAGCTCCCGCAGACGCGCACGGTTCGCACCTTGTAAAGTGCCGAACAAAATCGCTTTGCCGTACCGCCCGCGCAGCTCGGCCACGCAGTTGATCATCCACTTGGCGGCGTCGGTCATATCGACCTCGTCAAAATCGTTGCTGCAGCTGCCGCAGTTGCCGCACGGCGCGGTGGGATGCTCGCCAAAATAGGCCAGAATGTAGTTGCGCAGGCACTCCGTCGTCTGGCAGTAGCGCTCCATCGTCTGCAAGCGCTGCAGGTCGCGCTGGCGCAAAAGGTCGGCCTCCTCGTCGTCCATCTCGGCAAAATCCTTTTTGTCCAGCAGGAATTTGTTGATGATGACGTCCTGCGCCGAAAAAAGCAGCACGCACTGCGACGGCAGCCCGTCACGCCCGGCACGGCCCGCCTCCTGGTAATAATTCTCCATGCTCTGGGGCATGTTGTAGTGCAGCACGAAACGCACGTTGGACTTGTCAATGCCCATGCCAAAGGCGTTCGTCGCCACAATGACCGGCGCGGTGTCGTAGATGAAGTCATTCTGATTTTTGCGGCGTGCTTCGGCGGACAGGCCCGCGTGGTACTTTGTGGCCGCAAAGCCGTATTCGGTCAGAAGCTCCTGCAGTTTGTCCACATTCTTGCGGGTGGCGCAGTAGATGATGCCGCTCTCGCCGGGGTGGCCGCGCAGATATTGGATGACAAAATCGTCCTTGCGGCGGGTGCGCTCGACCTGAAAGTAGAGGTTGGGCCGGTCAAAGCCGGTCACAAGCACCTTCGGGTCGTGGAGCCGCAGCGTGCAGACAATGTCGTCCTTGACCTCCCGCGTGGCTGTGGCCGTGAACGCCGACACGATGGGGCGGCGGGGCAGACTGTCGATGAAGTCGAGGATCTTTAAGTAGCTCGGGCGGAAATCCTGTCCCCACTGGCTGATGCAGTGCGCCTCATCCACCGTGACCATCGAGATGTCTGCCCCCGCGGCAAAGCTGCGGAACACCGGGCTTTCCAGGCGTTCGGGCGCGACGTAGACGAGCTTGTAGCTGCCCTCGGCGGCCAGATCCAGCGCGCGGGCGATCTGTGTCTCGGTCAGCGACGAGTTGATAAACGCCGCATGGATGCCCGCTGCGTTCAGCCCCTTGACCTGGTCCTGCATCAGCGAGATCAGCGGCGAGATGACGAGCGTCAGCCCCGGCAGCAGCAGAGCAGGGACCTGATAGCAGAGCGACTTGCCCGCGCCGGTGGGCATGATGGCCAGCGCGTCCCGCCCGGCCAGAAGGGCGCTGACGATCTCCTCCTGCCCGGGGCGGAAGGAGTCGTAGCCGAAATATCGTTTTAACGTTTCACGCGGAGTCATGAAGGGCCTCCTGAATTTTTTCTTCCATTATACCACATCCGCACCCCTGCGGCCAGAAAAACGCGCGCTTTACACCGCGCACCGTCTGCGGTATACTGGTAGCAAACTATAGCAAACTATAAAAACAGGAGCTGTCGCTATGATTCTGGATATTGTTGTGGACGTACAAAAGGACTTTATCACGGGTGCGCTGGCGAACCCCCAGGCACAGGCCAACGTGGCCCACCTGGCCGAGACCGTTAAGGCCCATGCCCGGGCCGGGCACTGGCTGTTCCTGACGCGGGACACCCACCCCGACAACTACCTTGCCACGCGGGAGGGACGCCACCTGCCTGTGGAGCACTGCATCGAGGGCGAGGACGGCTGGAACTTTGCGCCCGAGCTGGAGAACGCGCTGGACGGTACCGAGCCCGAGGTATGCCACATCGTCAACAAACCGACCTTCGGCAGCTATATGCTGCCGAGCGAGATCCTCGACGAGCTGATGGCCCACAACAAGGCCGTGGACGACATTGAAAAGATCGTCATCTACGGCTACTGCACCGACATCTGCGTCATCAGCAACGCCATGGTGCTGCGCGCGGCCTTCCCGGAGACGGAAATCGAAATCCTGTCCGACTGCTGCGCCGGGGTCACGCCCCAGTCCCACCAAACGGCGCTGGACGCCATGCGGGCGTGCCAGTTCACAATCGTATAAAGCGTATAAAGGCAAAATTGAAACAGACGCACTCTTGCGTTTCTCACCGCATTGTGTTATACTTTACACCGTAAAACTGAATACGACAGCAGGTGCCTTTTTATGCCGCCGTTCGGCGCATGGGAAAGGGTAAAAGGGAAGCGGGTGCAAATCCCGCACGATCTCGTCACTGTGATAAGGGAGCCTGCCGCCAGGGTGCATTTGCACCGGTCACTGGGTTTTGACCCGGGAAGGCGGCGGCAGGCGTTGAACTTTCAGCCAGGAAACCTGCCTGCTGCCGGGTACGGGGGCGCACCGCCCCAGATCACGAGGAATTGGTTGTACCGCAAAGCACCTGCTTAAAATACGGGGTCTTTTGTGTTGCCATTCTGCACGCAAAAGACCTCGTTTTTTACGGGGTCAATTTCCGTGTGTCCTGCTGTTCTCTCCCGTACTGTCTCCCGGCTTTAAACAAGGAAAGGAAGCAAAAACACATGAGAAGGATCAACTACAGAAAAGCTGCCGCCGTCGCCATGGCCGCAGCACTGTCCGCCGCCCTGCTGGTCGGCTGCGGCAGCACCGCCGCGAGCACTGACAGCGCTGCCGCGAGCACCGTCGCCGGCGAAAGCGCCGCAGAAAGCACCGCAGAAGATGCAGACGAGGGAGATGCAGACGAAGTGGCCGCTAAGAACTGCGCCGATTTGATCGACGCCATCTACGTGCAGGAGCGCAGCGCCGACACCGATGCCCAGTGCGAGGCCGCTAAGGCTGCCTGGGATGCCCTGACCGACACCCAGAAGGAGCTGGTCGAGGGCGAGAACGCAGACCCCGACTACTTTGGCCGCGACACCGGCGACGCCGGCAAGGATGACCCGCGCAATGCCGACGACATCGGCGAGAATGAGCTGCTGGTCGTCAGCTTCGGCACCTCCTTCAACGGCAGCCGCGCCGCTGACATCAAGGGCATCGAGGACGCCCTGCAGGCCGCCTACCCGGATTGGAGCGTCCGCCGCGCCTTCACCGCGCAGATCATCATCAACCACGTTCAGGCCCGCGACGGCGAGAAGATCGACAACATGGACCAGGCGCTTGACCGTGCCGTTGCCAACGGTGTCAAGAATCTGGTTGTCCAGCCTACGCACCTGATGCACGGCGCCGAGTACGACGAGATGTGCGAGGCGGTTGAGCAGTACAGGGACAAGTTCGACAGCGTTGCCATTGCCGAACCCCTGCTGGGCGAGGTCGGCGAAGATGCCACCGCCATCAACGCCGACAAGGAGGCCGTAGCCGCCGCCATCACCGCCGAGGCCGTCAAGACCGCCGGATATGACGACGCCGCTGCCGCCGCTGCGGACGGCACCGCCTTTGTCTTTATGGGCCACGGCACGTCCCACACCGCCAAGGTCAGTTACAGCCAGATGCAGACCGCGATGCAGACGCTGGGCTATGACAACGTCTTTATCGGCACCGTTGAGGGTGAGCCCGAGGACACCGCCTGCGACGCCGTTATCGAGAAGGTCAAGGAGGCCGGTTACACCAAGGTCATCCTGCGCCCGCTGATGGTCGTCGCCGGTGACCACGCCAACAACGACATGGCCGGTGCCGAGGACGATTCCTGGCTGAGCCAGTTCAACGCCGCCGACTGCTTTGAGAGCGTCGACACCCAGATCGCAGGTCTGGGCGAGATCGGCGACATCCAGCAGCTCTACGTTGACCATGCCGGGGCCGCCATCGATTCCCTGAACGGCTGAGAAAGACCCATTCTGCCCGGAGGGTAAGCTCCGGGCAGTTTTTTGGTTTTTGGGAAAGCACGGCAGGGACCGGGCATGTCCGGCCTGCGTCCGATGTGATGCCCTGCCACGCCGTAGGGGCGGATTCCCTATCCGCCCGCGCTGCCTCCCGCTATTGCTTGATAAATTATGAATAGAATGAGGTAAGGAAAGCATGAAAAAGCTCCAACTCGCATCCCTGACTCTCGCTGCCCTGCTGCTGGCGGGCTGCGGTGCGTCCGCAGCGTCCACCGCCGAGAGCACGTCCGAGGCGGTCTCCACGGAAGAAACCGCCCCTGCCGCCACCGCGGCCCTGGCGGAGACCCAGGCCCCCGCTGCTGCGCTGCCGGACGGCGTATACACCGCTAAGTTCAATACCGACAGCAGCATGTTCCACGCCAACGAAGCCGTGGAAGGCATGGGCACGCTGACGGTGGAAAACGGCACGATGACCTTCCACGTCAGTCTGCAGTCCCAGAAGATCGTCAACCTGTATCCGGGCATGGCCGCCGACGCCCCCGCCCACGAGAGCGACTGGCTGCAACCTACCGTTGACACGGTGACCTACTCCGACGGCACCAGCGACGAAGTATACGGCTTTGACATCCCCGTTGCGGCTGTCGATGCCGATTTCCAGCTGGCCATTCTGGGCACCAAGGGTACCTGGTATGACCATACGGTCAGCGTCTCCGATGCCGAGCCTGCGGCAGAGGATGCGGCTGCGGCAGCCGTCGAGATCCCCGCCGACGGCAGCTACACCTGCGCTGTGACGCTGGAGGGCGGCAGCGGGCGCGCCACCGTCGAAAGCCCCGCCGCGCTGACTGTGGCCGACGGTATTATGACCGCGACCATCGTCTGGAGCAGCCCGAACTATGACTATATGCTCGTCGACGGCGAAAAGTACCTGCCCGTCAACACCGACGGCAACTCGACGTTTGAGATCCCCGTTGCCGCGCTGGATACCGCGCTGGCCGTCACGGCGGACACCGTCGCCATGAGCACCCCGCACGAGATCGACTATACTCTGACCTTTGACAGCGCGACGCTGGCCGCCGCCGAATGAGGCGCGCGGCAGCTTTTGCCCTGCCAGCTCTGCTGCTGGCAGGCTGCGCGGCTGCATCCCAGGCTCCCGCGCAAACGGACGCATTGACGATAGAAAACCGCTATCCGCTGGAATATGCGAAGCAGTTCACGGTGGATGTGTGTGCGGGCGGCTATGACCTCATCACGATTGACGGCAGCCGCTATCTCGTCGTGCCGGAGGGGGCCGCTGCGCCCGCCGATCTGGACGCAGACATCACCGTTTTGCAGCAGCCTATCCAAAATATCTACCTTGTGTCGTCGTCCGCGATGGACCCCATCATCAGCATTGGCGGGCTGGGGGCTGTGGCGCTGTCCGGTACGCAGGCCGAAAACTGGTACCTCGACGCGGCCCGGACCGCCATGGAGCAGGGCGAGATCGCCTACGCGGGCAAGTACAGCGCGCCCGATTACGAGACGATCCTGTCCGCCGACTGCGGCCTTGCCATCGAGAACACAATGATCTACCACACGCCCGAGGTGAAGGAGCAGCTCGAAAAATTCGGCGTGCCGGTCCTCGTCGAGCGCTCTAGCTACGAGAGTGACCCGCTGGCCCGGATGGAATGGGTCAAGCTGTACGGCATCCTGCTGGGCAGAACCGAGGAGGCCGAGCGCGTTTTTGACGACGCTGTGCAGCGCATTGCACCGCTGCTGGACGAGGAACCCACCGGCAAGACTGCGGCGTTCTTCTCCATCACCTCAAACAATCTCGCCACGGTGCGCAAGGGCGGTGATTACGTCGCCAAGATGATCGGGCTGGCGGGCGGCAGCTACGTTTTTGCCGACCTGACGGACAGCGGCAACAACCTGGCGACTGTCAATATCTCGCTCGAGGATTTCTACGCCGGGGCGCGTGACGCCGATGTGCTGCTCTACAACAGCACGATTGAGGGCGAGCTGCGCACAATGGATGAGCTGCTCGCCAAATGTCCGATGCTGGCGGACTTCAAGGCCGTGCAAAGCGGCAGCGTCTGGTGTACGTCACAGAGCCTTTTCCAGCAGAGCATGGAGCTGCCGGAGCTGATCCTGGATATGAACAGGGTGTTCACCGAGGATGACCCTGACGACAGTGAATTGACATTTTTGACGAAGCTGCACTGAAAATTTAACGCGGCGGCAAAAACGGGCGCACAAAACCGTGGCGCATCCGTAGGGGCGGATTTCCTATCCGCCCGCACCATTGCCGCCCGCCGCAAAGGGAACCACGCATGCACACCTCCAAACGCATGACAATTGCATACCTCGCCATGGCGGCGGCCCTGCTGGCGCTGTTTGCGCTCAACCTGTTCTGGGGCAGCATTGCGCTCTCCCCGGCGGACATCGCGGCGGCCCTGCTGGGCCGCCGCACAAATGCGCTGGCGGCTGACATCCTGCTGCAGCTGCGCCTGCCGCGCGCCGTCATGGTCGTGCTGCTGGGGGCGGCGCTCTCGGTGGCCGGGTATCTGCTGCAAACGTTTTTTGCCAACCCGATTGCTGGGCCTTTTGTCATGGGCATTTCCAGCGGGGCCAAGCTGGCTGTGGCGCTGACGATGGTCGTCTTTTTGAACCGCGGTCTGCTCACCGGCTCACTGACGCTGATTCTGGCGGCGTTTGCCGGGGCCATGGCGGCCATGCTGTTTGTGCTGGCCGTGGCGCGCCGCGTGCAGCAGATGAGCATTTTGGTTATCTGCGGCGTCATGATCGGCTACATCTGCTCGGCCGTCACCGATATTGTCGTCGCCTTCGCGCAGGATTCCAACATCGTCAACCTGCACAACTGGTCGATGGGCAGCTTCTCCGGCATGACCTGGGGCAATGTCGCCACGGCGGCGGCCATCGTTCTGCCCTGCCTGGCCGCCGCGTTTTTGCTCTCCAAGCCGATGGCTGCTTACCAGCTGGGCGAAAGCTACGCCGCCAGCGTCGGCGTGCCGGTGCGGGCGTTTTCCGTGGTGCTTGTGCTGCTGTCTAGCCTGCTGGCGGCCTGCGTCACGGCGTTTGCCGGACCGATCTCCTTCGTCGGCATTGCGGTGCCGCATCTGGTAAAACATACGCTGGGCAGTGCAAAACCGCTGCGGGTGCTGCCGGGCTGCGCACTGGGCGGCGCGGCATTCTGCCTGCTGTGCGACCTGATCGCCCGCAGCCTGTTTGCACCCACCGAGCTGTCCATCAGCTCGGTCACAGCGGTGTTCGGTGCGCCGGTGGTCATCTGGCTGCTTGTGCGCCGCCACAGCGGGGAGGGCACGGTATGAGCTGTTGTGAAACGCAAAATCTCGCCGTCGGCTACGGTGCGCCGCTGCTGCGGGACATTGCCCTGCACGCCGAGCGCGGCAAAATTCTGGCGCTCATCGGTCCGAACGGCGCGGGCAAATCCACCCTTTTAAAAACGCTGGCCGGGCAGCTGGCGGCGCAGGGCGGCGCGGTGCTGCTGGACGGGCAAGACCTGACGGCCTACACCCCCAACGCCCGGGCGCGCAAGCTGGCGCTGATGCTGCCCCACACGGCCCGCACCGAGCTGACGTCCTGCTTTGAGGTCGCCGCCGCCGGGCGCTACCCCTACACCGGGCGGCTGGGCATTTTGTCCGATGCCGACAGGCAGCAGGTGCACAATGCTCTGTGCCTTGTCCGGGCGGAGGAGCTGGAGGACCGCGATTTTGCCAGGATCAGCGACGGCCAGCGTCAGCGCGTGCTGCTGGCCCGCGCGGTCTGCCAGCAGCCGGAGATTTTGCTTCTGGACGAGCCAACGTCGTTTTTAGACGTAAAGGGCAAGGCGGAGCTCATGGACATCCTGCAAGTGCTGGCACATGAGAAGAATGTGGCCGTCATCGTGACGCTGCATGAGCTGGAGCTGGCCCAAAGGCTGGCCGACGCCGTTGTCTGCGTTGCGCCGTCAGGCGTGTCCGCTGTGCTGGCACCGCAGGACGCCTTTGCACAGGACAATATCTGTGCGCTGTTTGGACTGAGCACCGACCAATACGCGGTGCTGTTTGCTGGGAGCGGCGCAAAGCCGAAGCCCCAATTTGAGCACTACATCCGCAGCGGGCAGCGTTTACTGCGCTGCGGCTACACCACCGGCACCTGTGCGGCGCTGGGGGCGGCGGGCGCGGCGCGGCTGCTGCTGACCGGCCACGCGCCGGAAAGCGTTGGTCTGCGCACGCCCAAGGGCATCGTCGTGGAGGTCGCACCGCAGTTCTGCCGCCTGACGGCAGACGGGGCCGCGTGCGCCATCGTCAAGGACGGCGGCGACGACATCGACGCCACGACGGGTCTGCCGGTCATTGCCGCGGTCACACTGCTGCCCGGCGCGCCGCGCACCGTTACGATTGACGGCGGGGCGGGGGTGGGCCGTGTGACAAAGCCCGGCCTCGACCAGCCCGTCGGCGCGGCGGCCATCAACCGTGTGCCGCGGCAGATGATAACCGAGGCGCTTTTGCGGGAGGCGGACGCCGTCGGCTACGGCGGCGGGTTCGCGGTGGTCATCTCCATCGAAGGCGGCGAGGCTGCGGCCAAGCGCACCTTCAACCCGCATCTGGGGGTCGAGGGTGGCCTGTCGGTGCTGGGCACCAGCGGCATTGTGGAGCCGATGAGCCAGCAGGCGCTTCTGGATACGCTGCAAATCGAAATCCACCAGGCAGCGTTGAAAAGCCGCTGCCTGATCTTAGCCCCCGGCAACTACGGGCTGGACTACCTGGCCGCCAACTACCCCGCGCTGCACGAGATCCCTATCGTAAAAATCTCAAATTTCATCGGCGAGGCGCTGGATATGGCAGCGGCGGAGCACTTCGCGGAGGTGCTGCTCGTCGGGCATGTGGGCAAGCTCGTCAAGCTGGCGGGCGGCATCATGAACACCCACTCCCGCTGTGCCGACTGCCGCACTGAGCTCTTCTGCGCCCATGCGGCGCTCTGCGGCGCGGACGCGGCGACCTGCCGCGCCCTGATGGACGCCGCCACGACAGACGCCTGTCTGGACATTCTGGACGCCGCGCAGCTGCGGGAGCCGGTCATGGCCAGCCTGCTCACCGCGGTCCAGACGCATCTGGACCGCCGCGCGGCGGGGGCGTTCAAGGTCGGCGCGGTGCTGTTCTCAAACCGGAACGGCCCGCTGGGCCAGACAAAAACTGCCGATACACTGTTGAAATTGTGGAAGGGAGCCTGACATGGTACATTTTGTGGGGGCCGGTCCCGGCGCACCGGACCTGATTACCCGGCGCGGCGCGGCCCTGCTGCAAACAGCGGACTGCATCATCTACGCGGGCAGCCTGGTCAACCCGGCGCTGCTGGGGCTGGCGGGGCCGGACTGCACCATCTGTAACAGCGCCGAGATGACGCTGGAGCAGGTGCTTGCCGTCATGAAAGAAAACGAAGCAGCGCACAAAACCACCGTGCGTCTGCACACGGGCGACCCCTGCCTGTACGGCGCGATCCGGGAACAGATGGACGCGCTGGACGCCATGGGCATCGCCTACGACGATACGCCCGGCGTGTCGAGTTTCTGCGGTGCGGCGGCGGCGCTGAACGCCGAGTACACGCTGCCCGGCGTCAGCCAGACCGTCATCATCACCCGCATGGAGGGCCGTACCCCTGTGCCCGAAGGTGAGCGGCTGGCCGCGCTGGCCGCCCACGGGGCGACGATGGTCATTTTCCTCTCCATCGGCCTGATCGGCAGGGTGCAGGATGCGCTTCTGCAGGGCGCGTACACCGCCGCGACCCCTGCCGCCGTTGTCTACAAGGCGACGTGGCCGGAACAGAAAATTGTACATTGCACCGTCGGAACGCTGGCTGAAAGCACCCGCGCGGCGGGCATCACCAAGACGGCGCTCATCGTCGTCGGGGACTTTTTGGCCGCACAATATGACCGCAGCAAGCTGTACGACCCGGCGTTCACAACGGAGTTCCGCAGGGGGACGAACCGATGACCTGCGCGTACATTGCGTTCACGGCGCGGGGACTGGCGCTGGCGCAGCAGCTGGCGGCAGCCTGCCCCGGCAGCGTGGCCCGCGGCGGTGCGGACGGCGTCCGCCTGACCGATTGGACCGCTGCGCAGTTTGCACAAAACGACGCACTGATTTTTGTAGGAGCTGCCGGGATCGCGGTGCGGGCCATCGCGCCCCACTGCCGCAGCAAGGCTGCAGACCCCGCCGTTGTTGTGCTGGATGAGGGTGGGCAGTTCGCCATTCCGCTGCTGTCGGGGCATCTGGGCGGCGCAAACGAGCTGGCGCAGCGGCTGGCGGCGGTCTGCCATGCCGTGCCGGTCATCACGACGGCCACCGACGGACGCGGCGTTTTTGCCGTGGACGAGTGGGCCAAGCGCCAGAACTGCGCCGTGGCCGAGCCGGAGCGTATCCGCTACGTGAGCGGGGCACTGCTGGCCGGGCAGAGCGTTTGCTATGCTGCAGACTGGGCTGTTTCCGGCACGCCGCCCGCGGGTGTGGAGCCTGCCGCCGCCGCTGACCGCGCAGATTTTGCGCTGACGCTGACCCCGACGGGTGAGGCGCTGCACCTGATCCCCCGCATTGCGGTGTTGGGTGTCGGCTGCAAGCGCGGCACGACGGCGGAAAAGTTGGAAACAGCCTTTGCGGCCTTCTGCGCGGAGCATCATTTTGCCCCGCAGGGCATTGTCCGCGCAGCCAGCATTGACTTGAAAAAGGATGAGCCGGGTCTGGCGGCGTTCTGCCGGGCGCACGGCTGGAAGATGGACTTTTATACCGCCGCTGCCCTGCGCACGGCTAAAGGCCGCTTTACGTCCTCCGGCTTTGTGCAGAGCATCACGGGCGTGGACAATGTCTGTGAGCGTGCGGCGGTGCTGGCTGCAGACGGGGTGCTGTTCATCCCGAAGTGGGCGCGGGACGGCGTGACCCTTGCCGTGGCGCTGGCCCCCTTTGCCCCGGATTGGAGATGGAAAAATGATGAACCGTAGTCTTGTGTACGTGGTGGGCCTCGGCCCGGGCGGTGCGCAGTATTTGACCGCCCAGGCGCAGACTGCCCTGCAGGCCGCCGACGTGCTGTGCGGCTACACGGTCTACATCGACCTTGTGCGCCCGCTTTACCCGGATAAAGAGGTCTACGCTACCGGCATGACGCGGGAGCTTGACCGCTGCCGTTGGGCGCTGGAAACGGCAAAGGGCGGCAAGACGGTGGCGCTCGTCTGCTCCGGCGACGCCGGGGTCTATGGCATGGCCAGCCCGCTGTTGGAGCTGGCGGAGCACTGCCCGGAGGTGGAGGTCGAGATCGTGCCCGGTTTGACCGCCGCTTTGAGCGGGGCCGCGGTGCTGGGTGCGCCGTTGGCACATGATTTTTGCGTGATTTCGCTGTCGGACAGGCTGACGCCGTGGGCCGTCATTGAAAAGCGGCTGGCCTGCGCCGCGGCGGGGGATTTCTGTCTGGCGCTCTACAACCCGTCATCCAAAGGCCGCGCCGACTACCTGCAAAAGGCCGTTCGCATTCTGCGGGACAACGGCAAGGGCCCGGACACGGTCTGCGGGCTGGTGCGCTGCATTGGCCGTGACGGCCAGACCGCACGACTGCTGACCCTGGCCGAACTGGAGGACACCGCCGTGGATATGTTCACAACGGTCTTTGTCGGCAACGCTGCAACGCAGATTTTACATGACAGAATGGTTACGCCAAGGGGGTATCGCGGCGTATGAATGTGGTGGTTTTCAGCGGTACAACGGAGGGGCGCAGCTTCTCCCGCGCGCTGGCGGCGCTCGGCGCGGCGGTCACGGTCTGTGTGGCGACAGAGCTGGGGGCCGAGGAACAGGGCTGCGCCGACGGCATCACGGTGCGCACCGGGCGGCTGGACGCCGAAGGAATGACGGCGCTGCTGCGCGGTGCGGCGCTCTGCGTTGACGCGACCCACCCGTATGCCGCCGAGGCAACGCGCAATATCCGTGCGGCGGCAGCGGCGGCGGAAGTTGAATATCACCGTCTGCTGCGCCCCGCCAGCCCCCTGCCCGCGGGCAGTGTGGTGCTGGCCGATGCCGCCCGGGCCGCCGCGTATCTGGCAGACAGACCGGGGCGCGTCCTGCTGGCGACGGGTGCCAAGGAGCTGCCCGCCTTCGCAGCGCTCGACCCGGCGCGGCTCTACCCGCGCGTTCTGCCGACGCTGGCAGGTATCGCGGCATGCGAGGCAGCGGGCATTCAGCACCGCAATATCCTTGCGATGCAGGGGCCTTTTACGAAAGAATTAAATGCGGCGCTGCTGTACCAGTTCCATATCGACTATATGGTCACGAAGGACGGCGGCGCGGCGGGCGGCTTTGCCGAAAAGGCCGAGGCCGCCGCCCGGTGCGGCGTGCAGCTCATTGTGCTGCGCCGCCCGGACGACGAGGGCGAGACCGCTGACACAATTTTACAGCGATGCAGTGAGCTTTTATGAAGATCACATTGGTGGGCATGGGCAGCGGAGCGCCCGGCAGCCTGACAGCGGCAGGGCTGGAGACGCTGCGCGGAGCGGAGCTGATCATCGGCGCGCGCCGCCTGTTGGAAAACCTGCCCGAGGGCTGCACGGCAAACCGCGCAGCCCTCTATAAAACGGACGAAATTTGCGCTTTGCTGCGGCAGACAGATTGCGCGGAGGCCGCGGTGGTTTTCAGCGGCGACACGGGCTTCTACTCCGGCGCGGCGGCGCTCTGCCGCGCATTGGACGACGCGGGTCTGCCGTACACGGTGCTGCCCGGCGTTTCCAGCGTGCAATTATTGGCCGCGGCGCTGGGCCGCCCGTGGCAGGGCTGGCGGCTCGTCTCCGCCCACGGCTGTGCCTGTGACCCGGTGGCCGCCTGCCGCGCAGGCGGGACAACTTTTTTCCTGACCGGCGGCAGCGAGACCCCCGCGACGCTCTGCCAACAGCTGGCGGCTGCCGGGCTGGGCGACGCTGCGGCCACGGTGGGGGAGAACCTCGGCACGCCGTCCCAGCGGCTTGTGACCGGCACGGCGCAGGAGCTGGCCGCACAGCGCTTTGCACCGCTCAGTGTCCTGCTTGTGGAAAATGTGCCCGCGCCCCTGCGCCGCACGCCCGGCCTGCCCGACGCAGCGTTCATCCGCGGCAAAACGCCGATGACCAAGCAGGAGGTCCGCGCTGCCGCGCTGGCCAAGCTGGCTGTGCGCCCCACAGATACCCTCTGGGATGTGGGCGCGGGCACCGGCAGCGTCAGTGTGGAGCTGGCGCTGGCCGCCCCTGCGGGCCGGGTCTGCGCCGTGGAGTGCGACGCGGAAGCCTGTGACCTTATCCGTCAGAACCGCGCAAAATTTGCGGTGCAAAATCTGCACCTTACCGAGGGCCTTGCCCCCGCCGCACTGGCAGACTGGCCCGCGCCGGACGCTGTTTTTATCGGCGGCAGCAAGGGCAGTCTGCGGGCTGTCGTCGATGCCGCGCTGGCCGCGAACCCCGATGCACGGCTCTGTATCAGCGCCATTGCGCTGGAAACCTTACAGGAGGCCGTTGCGGCCCTGACGGCCCACGGCCTGACCGCCCAGGTCACACAAATCGCAGTCAGCCGCAGCCGGGCGGCGGGCAGCCTGCACCTGCTCATGGCGAACAACCCGGTTTTCTTGATCGCGAGGGAGTAAAAATGCTGCAATTGGTTCTGGCTGCACCCCGCTCCGGCAGCGGAAAAACAACGGCAGCCTGCGCTTTATTGGCGGCGCTGACTGCCCGCGGGCTGACCCCCTGCGCGTTCAAGTCGGGGCCGGACTACATCGACCCGATGTTCCACCGTGCGGTGCTGGGCGTCGAAAGCCACAATCTTGACCTGTTTTTCTCTGCACCGCAGACCGCCCGCGCACTCTACGCCCGGCACGCGGCGGGGCACGGCGCGGCAGTCGTCGAGGGGGCCATGGGCTACTATGACGGCCTTGGCGGCGTGACCGACACGGCCAGCGCGTGGCAGCTGGCCGATACGCTGGACCTGCCCGCACTGCTCGTTGTGCGGCCCAAGGGGGCAAGCCTGACGCTGGCGGCGGAGCTGCGCGGGCTGACGGCGTTCCGCACACCGCACCATATCGCGGGAATTTTGCTCAATGATTGTACGCAAGGATTGTGCGCTCTGCTGAAGCCGATGCTCGAAAAAGAGACTGGTCTGCCCGTGGTCGGCTGCCTGCCGCCGCTGCCCGAGGCCGCGATAGAAAGCCGCCACCTCGGTCTGAAAACCGCCGCCGAGATCGACGATCTGCAGCGCAAGATACAGCTCTTATCCGATGCCGCGCAGCAAACCATCGACTGGCCGCTGCTGCACACCCTGTTTGACCGCCCCGCGCCCGCCGCTGTGCCGTGCACGGTGCCCCCGCCGCGGGTGCGCCTTGCCGTGGCAAGGGACGCCGCGTTCTGCTTTACCTACGCCGAAACGCTGGAGGCACTGCGGGAAAACGGCGCGGAGCTGTGCTTTTTCAGCCCGCTGGCCGACACGGCTCTGCCGGATAACATCGGCGGGCTTTACCTGCCGGGCGGCTACCCCGAGCTGTACGCCGCCCGGCTGGCCGCGAACGCCCCCCTGCGCGCCGCCGTAAAAAGCGCTGTGCAGGGCGGCCTGCCCACCGTGGCCGAGTGCGGCGGCTTTTTGTACCTGGGCCGGACATTACAGGACGCCGACGGCACGCCCCACCCGATGGCGGGCGTGCTGCCCGGGCAGGGCTTCAAGGTCGGGCGGCTTGTGCGGTTCGGCTACGCCCGCCTGACCGCCCGCGCCGACAGTATGCTGTTCCGCGCGGGGGAGACCCTGCCCGTCCACGAGTTCCATCACTGGGACTCCACCGAAAACGGCGATGCGTTCACCGCTGCCAAGGCAAATGGGCGGCAGTGGGCGTGCGGCTTTGCCAATGAACGTATCTACGCTGGTTTTCCGCATCTCTACTGGGCGGGTACGCCGCTGCCGAAGCGCTTTGCGGCTGCAGCCGAACATTATATAAAGGAAACATCATGACCGAAAACGAACTGAAAAACCTGCTTGCAGCCGTTACCCCGCCGGACGAGGCCGCCCGCGCCGCAGCCCACGCCCACTGGGCTGCGCTGGCAAAGCCTTTGGGCGGACTGGGTCGGCTGGAAGCCATGGTCGAGGACGCCGCCGCGCTGACCGGCGACCCCGTGCCGGATGTCAGCCGCCGCGCGGTGCTGGTGCTCTGCGCGGACAACGGTGTTGTGGCGCAGGGCGTCAGCCAGACCGATGCCTCCGTGACCCGCGCCGTGCTCGAAAACCTGACCGCCCGCCGCACCAGCGTCTGCCGTATGGCCGCTGCGGCCCACTGCGACGTCGTGCCCGTCGATATGGGCATTGCGGGCGCACCCGTGCCCGGCGCGGCGGACTGCCGCATTGCTGCGGGCACGGCTGACTTTACCACCGGCCCGGCTATGACCCGCGCACAGGCCGTGCAGGCCATCGCCGCGGGCATCGCGCTGGTGCGCGCGCAGAAGCAGAACGGCGCACAGCTGCTGGCGACGGGGGAGATGGGCATCGGCAACACAACGACGTCCAGCGCCGTGGCCAGCGTGCTGCTGGGCCGCCCTGTGGCCGAGATGACCGGGCGCGGTGCGGGACTTTCCGACGCAGGGCTACAGCGCAAAATAGATGCGATAGAACGCGGCATTGCCCGCAACCACCCCGACGCCGCGGACCCGCTGGGGGTACTGGCGGCGCTGGGCGGCTTTGATATTGCCGGGCTGTGCGGCGTGTTTCTCGGCGGTGCGCTCGAAAGGCTGCCCATCGTGATGGACGGATTCATCAGCGGCGTGGCGGCGCTGTGCGCGGTGCGGCTCTGCCCCGCGGCGGAAAAGGCCGTTTTCGCCAGCCATGTATCCAGCGAGCCAGCCGCACATATTGTGCTGGACGCGCTGTGCAAAAAACCGCTTATCACCGCAGAGCTGCATCTGGGCGAGGGCACGGGCGCGGTGGCCAGCCTGCCGCTGTGGGATATGGCGCTGGCCGTCTACAACGGCTGCTACTCGTTTGCGGAGGGCGGCATCACGCCGTACATCCCGCAGTGCTGACGCTGGTCATCGGCGGCGCGGCCAGCGGTAAAAGCGCCTATGCGGAGTCGCTCTGCCTGCGCGCACCGCTGCCGCGCACCTATCTGGCGACGATGCAGGTATGGGACGCCGAGTGCGCCGCCCGCGTGGCGAAGCACCGCGCCATGCGGGCCGAAAAGCAGTTCACCACGGTAGAGTGCCCGCTGCACCTGGACCGCGTGGCCCTGCCCCGGCGCGGCACCGTGCTGCTGGAGGACCTGGGCAACCTGGCCGCCAATGAGCTGTATGACCCCGACGGTGCAGGGACGGAAACCGCGGCGGCGATCCTGCAGGGCATTGACAAGATGCTGCTGCAATGTGATAATCTGATTGTGGTTTCCAATGAGGTGTTCAGCGGTGGGGCAGACTATGCGGGCGATACGGACCGCTATCTGCGCGCACTGGCCGCCGTCAACAACGCTGCGGCGGCGCGGGCAGACCGCGTGGTGCGCGTTGTCTGCGGCATCCCCGTCTATTACAAAGGAAGTGAAGGTCCGTGACAGCTTTACAGACGATTGCGGTGGCGTTCGCCATGTTCTCGGCCCTGCCGATGCCGCAGTTCGACTGGAACGAAAAAAATATGCGGTACGCGCTCTGCGCCTTCCCGCTGGTGGGGGTGGTGTGCGGCGCACTGTGGTGCGTCTGCGGCGTGCTGCCGCTGCCTGCGGCGGCCCGCGCGGCGGGGTTCTGCCTTGTGCCGGTCTGGGTCACGGGCGGCATCCATCTGGACGGCTACGCCGACACCTGCGACGCACTTTCAAGCTACGGCGATACCGCGAAGAAGCTGGAGATTTTAAAGGACCCCCACTGCGGCGCGTTCGCGGTCATCCGGCTGTGCAGTTATTTTGCGGCGTATTTTGCGCTGTGCGGCTGTGTGGCGTTCACCCCGCGGGTCGGTGTGCTCTGGACGCTGGCGCTGGTGGGGGAGCGGGCGCTGTCCGGGCTGGCCGTGGCGGCGTTCCCGCTGGCGAAAAACACCGGCCTTGCCCACACCTTTGCCACGGCGGCGGACCGCGTCCGCGTGCGGCAGGTGCTGGCCGCGCTCTGCGCCATGCTGGCCGTGGGGCTGACTGCACTGGGCGGCTGGGCGTTGGTACTGGCCGCAGGCTGCGTTTTTGCGCGGTACTACGTTGTTGCCAAAAAACAGTTTGGCGGTGTGACCGGTGATCTGGCCGGGTGGTTCCTGCAAAAATGCGAGATCTGGATGCTGGCGGCGCTGGCCGCCTGCCAATGGCTGGGGGTGCTGTAAATGGTGTTTGTGACAGGGCCGCTCTGCAGCGGCAAGCGCACCTTTGCGCAAAAGCTCGGCGGGCGGCAGGTGTACGACGTGCAGGATTTGGCCGCCGACGCCGCCGATTTGAACCGGCTGGCCGACGAGCTGGCAGATTATGATGTTGTGACCGCGGCGGAGGTCGGCGGCGGCGTTGTGCCGATTGACCCCGCCGCGCGTGCCGCGCGGGAGGCGGCGGGCCGTCTGGCCTGTCTGCTGGCCGCGCGGGCGGACTGCGTTGTGCAGATGTTTTGCGGTCTGCCGACGATTTTGAAAGGAGAACTTCCGAAATGCTGATTTATTTACTGCGCCACGGCCTGACCGAGTACAACGCCCAGAAGCGCTATCAGGGTCAGCGGGACATCCCGCTCTCGCCCGAGGGGCTGGCCCAGCTGCGCCGGGCTGATATTAACCCGAAGGTTGTCTATATTTCCACGCTGCAGCGTACAAGGCAGACGGCGGAGGTGCTGTTCCCGAACGCGGAGCTCGTGCCCGTGGACGGGCTGAAGGAGATGTGCTTCGGCAGCTTTGAAGGCCGCAATTATATTGAGATGGAGCACGACCCCGACTATCAGGCGTGGGTCGCCGCCAACTGCGAGAGCAGCTGCCCCGACGGTGAGCGCAAGGACGATTTCAGTGACCGCATATGCCGCACGTTTGCGGCGCTGGTGGACAAGGCGCTGGCCGACGGCGAGGAAATGCTGGTGATCCTGGCCCACGGCGGCACCCAGATGGCCGCATTGGAGCGCTACGGCGTGCCGCGCCGCAGCTATTACCGGTGGTGCGGCCCCAACGCGGGCGGCTATGTGCTGGACGCCCGCGACTGGGCGTCGCGGCATGAGCTGCGTTTGGTCAAGACCGTGCAGTACACGAAGGAGAGCACATGCTGATCTTTTGGGCGGTGCTGGGCGGTTTTTTGCTGGACGCTCTGTTTGGCGACCCGGCGTGGCTGCCGCATCCGGTGGTGCTCATGGGCCGGTGCATCTCGGCGCTGGAAAAGCACCTGCGCACCGCACTGCCCAAAACGCCGCGGGGCGAGCTGGCCGGCGGGGCCGCGGTGGCCGCGGTGCTGCCGCTGGGCACGCTGGCCGTTACCGGGCTTGCCTGCTGGGCCGCGGCAAAGCTCCATCCGGCGCTGGGGCTGGCGCTGCAAATGCTCTGGTGCGGCCAGGCGCTGGCTGCCAAGGGCCTTGCACAGGAGAGCCGCAATGTGTACAAGGAACTGGCAAAGGGTGACCTGCCCGCGGCCCGCAGGGCCGTGGCCCGCATCGTGGGCCGTGACACGCAAAACCTGACCGCCGCGGGCGTGACCAGAGCCGCCGTGGAGACCGTGGCCGAGAACGCCAGCGACGGCGTCATTGCGCCGCTTTTGTATATGCTCCTTGGCGGGGCACCGCTGGCGCTGACCTACAAGGCCATCAACACGATGGACAGCATGCTCGGCTACAAAAACGAAAAATATCTTTATTTCGGGCGCTGTGCCGCCAAATTGGACGATGCCGCCAACTGGCTGCCCAGCCGCCTGGCCGCGCTGCTCTGGGTGGCTGCGGCGGCGCTGACGGGGAACAGCGCCCGCGGGGCGTGGCGCATCTGGCGGCGGGACCGCCGCCGCCACGCCAGCCCCAACAGCGCCCAGACCGAGAGCGCCTGCGCCGGGGCACTGGGCGTGCAGCTGGCGGGCCCGGCCTATTACTTTGGCGAATATTACGATAAGCCGACGATTGGAGACCCGCTGCGGGAGATCGAGCCGCGGGACATCCTGCGTGCCAACCGCATGATGTACGCCGAGAGCCTGCTGGCCCTTGTGCTGGGGCTGGCCGTGCGGCTGATGCTTGTCTTGTGAGGGAATGCGGAATGGAACTGGTACACGGCGGCGACTGGGCGGGCTATCGGGCCGAGTTTGGCCGGGACGCGCTGGATTTTTCGGCCAACGTCAGCCCGCTGGGGCTGCCCGCGGGCGTGGCGGCGGCCATCACAGCGGCACTGCCCATGGCGGATCGCTACCCGGACCCGCTCTGCCGGGCCCTGCGCACTAAGCTGGCCGCGGCAGAGGGTGTGGATACTGCGCAAATTTTGTGCGGCAACGGTGCGGCGGACCTGATCTACCGCCTGGCACTGGCCCTGCGCCCGCGGCGCGCATTGCTGCCTGCGCCGACCTTTGCCGAGTACGCTGCTGCGCTGGAAACGGTGGATTGTGACGTACAGCGGTTTCTTTTGCGGGAGGAAAACGACTTTGCCGTGACGGACGGCTTTGTAGACGCCATCGACGACAGCACCGATGCAGTGTTCCTCTGCCAGCCCAACAACCCCACCGGGCAGGTCACACCGCTCGTTATGGTGCAAAAGCTGCTGCGCCGCTGTGCCGACTGCGGCGCGGTGCTGGTCGTGGATGAGTGCTTCCTCGACTTCCTCGCCGCGCGGGAGGCCCTGACAGCTAAGACGGTTTTGCGCGATGCACCGAACCTTATAATCTTAAAGGCATTCACCAAGCTCTACGCTATGGCCGGGGTGCGGCTGGGGTATGCGCTGTGCAGTGACGCGGCGCTGCTGGACAAAATGCGCGCGGCGGGTCAGCCGTGGGCCGTGTCCGGCCTGGCACAGGCCGCAGGGCTGGCCGCACTGGAGGAGACCGCCTATGCCGACAGCGTGCGCACACTCATTGCCGACCAGCGCCCAAGGCTGGCCGCGGGACTGCGGGCACTGGGGCTGCGGGTCGTGGACGGACAGGCCAACTACCTGTTGTTCCGCGCACCGGCGGACTTTGGGGCAAAGCTGCGCCGTCACGGTGCGGTGGTGCGCGGCTGCGGCAACTACCCGGGGCTGGACGAGACGTGGTACCGCACCGCTGTGCGCACCCAAAAAGAAAACGAACAGTTGTTGAAAATTATGCGGGAGGTGCTGGCATGAGCCGGGCAAAGTGCATCATGGTGCAGGGCACGATGAGCGGCGCGGGCAAAAGCCTGCTGTGCGCGGCGCTCTGCCGCATTTTTGCGCAGGACGGCTACAAAACCGCGCCGTTCAAAAGCCAGAACATGGCGCTGAACAGCTTTGTGACCCGGGACGGCCTTGAAATGGGCCGCGCACAAGTCGTGCAGGCGCAGGCCGCGGGCGTCGAGCCCGATGTGCGGATGAACCCGATCCTGCTCAAGCCGAGCAGCGATGTGGGCAGCCAGGTCATCGTGAACGGCGAGGTCCGCGGCGACATGCCCGCAAAGGAATACTTCCGCCGCAAAAAGTCGCTGATTCCCGATATTCTGCGTGCCTACGACAGCCTTGCCGATGAATTTGACATCATCGTCATCGAGGGCGCGGGCAGTCCCGCCGAGATCAACCTGAAGGCGGACGACATTGTCAACATGGGGCTGGCAAAGCTCGTGGACGCGCCGGTTCTGCTGGCGGGCGACATTGACCGCGGCGGCGTCTTTGCGCAGCTGTACGGCACGGTGGCGCTGCTGGAGCCGGACGAGCGCGCGCGTATATGCGGGCTTATCATCAATAAATTCCGCGGAGACGTAGAAATTTTGCGCCCCGGGCTGGCGATGCTGGAGGAAAAAACGCAGCTGCCGGTGTTGGGCGTTGTGCCGTACCTGCGGGTGGACATCGAGGACGAGGACTCGCTTGCGCCGCGGCTGCAAAGCAAAAGCGCGGTCAAGCCGCTGGACGCAGCTGTTTTGAGATTGCCGCATATTTCCAATTTTACCGATTTTATGCCGCTGGAGCAGCACCCGCTTTTGGGTGTGCGGTACGTGCAGTCCGTGCGGGAGCTGGGCGCGCCGGATCTGGTCATTCTGCCCGGCACCAAAAACACGGTGAACGACCTGCTGTGGCTGCGCCAGTCCGGGCTGGAGGCCGCTGTACTCAAGTTGGCAGCAGGCGGCACGCCGGTGCTGGGCGTCTGCGGCGGCTATCAGCTGCTGGGCGAGACGCTCGACGACAGTCAGGGCACCGAGAGCGGCCATCCGCAGACGCTGCGCGGGCTGGGCCTGCTGCCGACGCGGACGGTCTTTACCGCCGAAAAGCGCCGCGCACAGGTCACGGCGACGGCTGCCGCGCCCTTTGCCGGGGCGGCGCTGACCGGATATGAAATTCACACGGGCCGCACCGCGGTGAACGGCGCACCGTTCTGCCGCTATGCCGACGGCACACCGGAGGGCTGCGTGCAAAACGCCGTGTTCGGCACCTACCTGCACGGCCTGTTTGACAGCGGCGAATTGACGGAGCAGCTGGCCGCGTACCTCTGCCGCCGCAAGGGAATCGCGCCGGAGACCGCCGCGCCGCTTGCGATGGCCGACTACCGCACACAGCAGCTGGACCTGCTGGCCGACGGCGTGCGCAGTGCGCTGGACATGGATGCCGTCTACGCGGCCATGGGTCTGCACAACCCCAGAGGAGGGAAAAAATGACACCGCAGCATCATCTGCCCGCCGATATTGAGCGCACGAGCATGGGCATTATCACGGCGGAGCTGGCCGCGCGCGGGCTTGCGGTTCCGCCCGAAAACGCCGCCGTGGTCAAGCGCGTTATTCACACGACAGCGGATTTTGACTACGCCGAGAACCTGCGCTTCACACCCGGCGCGGCGGCGGCGGGCGTCGCGGCCATGCGTGCCGGGGCAGTGGTCATCACCGACACCAACATGGCGCTGGCGGGCATTACAAAGCCCGGTCTGGCCAAATTGGGCGGGCAGGCACTCTGCTTTATGGCCGACCCTGCTGTCGCCGCTGCTGCGAAGGCGGCGGGCTCGACCCGGGCCGCCGCCGCCATGCACAGGGCCGCGCGGGAGTACCCCGGCGCGGTGCTGGCCGTTGGCAACGCCCCCACGGCGCTGCTGACGATTGCGGACGAGATCGAAAACGGTCTGCGCCCCGCGCTGGTCATCGCCGTGCCCGTCGGCTTTGTGAACGTGGTGGAAAGCAAGGAGCGGCTGTTTGCGGTTTGCACGCAGTACGGCGTGCCCGCCATCGCCGCCATGGGCCGCAAGGGCGGCAGCAACGTGGCTGCCGCCATCTGCAACGCGCTGGTGTATTCCGCCGCCGAGATGCTCGACCCTGCGGCAAGAGGATGGCAGTAATACACTTTCTACCCCCGGTGTTTCCCTACAACCGAAAATTTTGGCGCGGAGGAGGCGTTTTGTCTCCTCCGCTTTTTGTTTGTAAAGAGCTTGCACTTTGTAAAATAGAATTACGGAAATATCAGATCAGGGCCCAAGCGCCCATCAGAAGGGCCAGAAACACTACATTGGAAATAGTAAACATCGCAAAATAGTGCCCTTTTTCAGCAGGTACTTCATTTGCAATCTGTCGATAAGAAATCAGGCTTGCCATGGATGCAATTAATGTGCCAAGGCCACCAAGGTTTGTGCCAATAATCAGCGCACGGAAATTGTCGGTAAATCCAGAAAGCAGGATGGCAGCAGGCACATTACTGGTCACTTGAGAGGCCAGAACTGATACTAAAACCTCATGGCCAGCCAGAATATTCTGCAGCCATCCAGAGAACGCTTCAATCCGACCTAAGTTCCCGATGAAAATGAACAGTGCTACAAAGGTAAGAATCAGAGAATAGTCTACGCGGCCAAGAGTGGGGCGGTCAGCAAAGAAGGTGCACACCAAGATAGCGGCGAATGCAACACCGTATGGGAGAACACGCAATACAACCAATAAACAGGCGACAAACAGAATACCGTACAACGCAATGAGTTTCTTGTCTGGCTCTGAGTTTACCGCAGAATGAGTTACAACAATGTCGGAACCTTCACGGCATAGCCATACTGCCCATATAGCAATAAGCACTAATGATATGATGGAATAAGGGAGCATCAACAGAACAAAGGAACTCATAGCCATCCCGCTCTTGCCATACAAATACAGGTTTTGGGGATTGCCCAGTGGTGTAAGCATACTGCCAAGGTTGGCAGCTATCGTCTGCATACAGACGATAGGGAGGAGCAGTTTGCTGCGAACAGATGCGTTCAAACTATTCAGAACGACAAACGTAAATGGCACGAATGTTAGCAGCGATACATCGTTTGTTATCAGCATACTGCTGAAGAAGCATAGGCCAACGAGAACAACTGTTAGCTGCAAAGTGGTGCGGGTATGAGATAGGAGGGCATGGCCGAGTCTATCAAATACGCCTTGCCCTCTCAGTCCGGCCATAACTGTCATCAGCGAAAACAGGATTGCAAGAGTACGGAAATCGATATATCCGAGGTATTCTGCGTTCGGGGGGACAAAGAAAGCGGAAATGATCGCCAAACAAGTGGCAATGCTCAGGACGGGTTCTTTCTGAAAAATGTGCTTAATCATCATAAATAAGATTCTCTTTCCGACCATTCGTTATCTTTTCCGGACGGCAAAACCAAAAGCTGTACCGCAAATGCCGCCGACAATGTGCATAAAGTTGGCTACATTATCTTGTATAAAGAGGATACTGTATACCTGCTGGCTTAAGTACAGCACGCCAACCAAGATGAAGGTGATAGGGATACCTCCATTCTTACTGCCGGCCAAACTGGAGAGCATGATGAGCATGAATACGATACCGGATGCACCAAGCAATGCAGAAGTGGGGAACAGCACACACTGCAATATGCCGGATACCAGCGCGGTCATAAGGATACCGCTTAGAAGTGTTCGGCTTCCATATCGTTCTTCCAAAGGTGGAGCGACAACAAGGAAGAGGAGCATATTGTTTATAAAGTGATTCCAACCGCCGTGGCCAAGGACATGACCGAACAACCGGACATAGAATAGCGGATCCGTCATCGACGAGCGATACACACTAAACAGGTGCGAGGTTGTCCAGTTGTTTGTTAAGTAGCCCAATACCAGAGAGGCGAGGGACAAAAAGAAAAAGGTCAGTGTGACGGGGGCATTGTATTGGAGTCGGATGCTGCGTTTCATAGAAGTTCCTCCATCCTTATTGGATAGTATTAGTATAGCACATTAGAGCGAAATATGTTGCAGAATAGAAAATAATCTGGGAGAGTAAAAGAGAAAGTAAATAAAACCATTTAAAGGCGATTGGATATTTAACAGGGAAGATATGCAGCAGCGGTCAAATAGCGGTCAGCAAGGGCTGCCCCAGCAGGGGAATAATTTGTGTGCTTTCCTTTTATACTACCGGAAGAGGAGAAAAACGGCGATTCAATTAGATAAATATTTTTACCTAATAATATTGACATTCGAAACGAACGTGGTATAATGACCTCATTGACAATTACGTCAATTTATTTAGTTAAATTATGTGAGGTACGTAGTATGAGCTTTGAAGAAGTAAAAGAAGTATTTGTTGACACCCTGAACTGCGATGCTGATAAGGTCACCATGGATGCCAGCCTGACCGACGACCTGCAGGCGGACAGCCTGGATGCGGTAGAGCTGAACATGGCGTTTGAGGACAAGTTCGGCGTTACGATTGCCGACGAGGACCTGGGGACGCTCAAAACCGTGGGCGACATCTTCAATTATCTGGCTGCGCGGGCAGCCTAAAGGGTATTGCAGGATGAGTGCCATTGAAAAGCTGTTCCCGACCAGCCCGCAGGAGCGCAGCTTTCAGATGAAAGCCCGCCGCGATGCCGGCACGGCTGCGTCCAACTGGGTGCCGCCGCAATTTGTCGAGTGCAAAAAATGCGGCCGCCGTGCCACGCGGCAGGTTTGGGTCAAGAGCCAGTATGTCTGCCCCAACTGCGGGGTGCATTTGGCAATCGGCGCCTATTATCGGCTCAGCACGGTTCTGGACCACGGAACGTTTAAAGAGCTGAACCCGGACATTGCGCCCAACGATGTGCTGCATTTTCCCGATTATCAGGAAAAGCTGGCCGCTGCTTCGGTCAAGACCGGCCTGAAAGAAGCCGCCGTTACAGCAATCGGCAGGATCGGCGGCGTGCAGGCGGTGGTCGCTGTGCTGGACAGCCGCTTTTTTATGGGCAGCATGAGCACCGCTGTTGGTGAAAAAATCACACGTGCGATTGAGTACGCTGCCGACAAGCACCTGCCGCTCATTATTTTTTCTGCCAGTGGCGGCGCACGGATGCAGGAGGGCATTTTCAGCCTGATGCAGATGGCCAAAACCAGCGCCGCGCTGGAACGGTTCAACCGCAGCGGCGGGTTGTACATCAGCGTGCTGACCCACCCCACCACAGGCGGAGTCACGGCCAGCTTTGCCAGTCTGGGTGATATTACGCTCGCCGAACCGGGGGCACTCATCGGCTTTGCCGGGCCGCGCGTCATTGAACAGACCATCGGTGAAAAACTGCCCGGCGGGTTCCAACGCAGCGAGTTCCAGCTGGAACACGGTTTTGTGGATCAGGTCGTACCGCGCACCGAGTTGAAAGAGGTCTTAACGCGGATCTTGCAGCTCCACACGCAGGGGAGGAAGCGCAGATGATCAAAGAAGTTTTGCAGCAGTTGGAACCGCTGGACGCGCAGATCGACGCGCTGTGCAGCCGTGCCGATGACGCCGAAATGGCGAGCACGACCACCCATGCGGCTGAACTGGCTGAGCTTTCCGCAGAGGAAAACACGCTTTTACAGCGCTGCACCTCGCTGACGCCGGAGGACCGCGTTTTTCTGGCCCGCCGCCCTGACCGCCCGCATATAACCGAAATGATCGACAACTTGTTTACCGACTTTTTTGAGCAGTGCGGTGACCGACAATGCAAAGAGGATGCGGCCATTTTATGCGGGATCGCACGGTTCCACGGGATGCCCGTTACCGTTTTGGGGCACCGCAAAGGGACTACGCTGGAAGAAAACCTGCGCTGCAACTTTGGCATGCCGGGACCGGAGGGCTACCGCAAGGCCCTGCGCGTGATGAAACAGGCAGAAAAATTTCACCGTCCCATCATCACTTTTATTGACACTCCCGGTGCTTACCCCGGCAAGGATGCGGAAGAACGCGGCCAAGGGGAAGCCATTGCCCGCAACCTGATGGAGATGAGCGGCCTGACTGTCCCGGTGCTGGCCATTGTCACAGGCGAGGGATCCAGCGGCGGTGCGCTGGGGCTGGGCGTTGCCAACCACATTCTGATGCTGGAAAATGCCGTGTACTCGGTGCTCAGCCCCGAGGGGTTTGCCAGTATTTTGTGGAAAGATGCTTCCCGCAGCGCCGAGGCCTGCACCATGATGAAGCTGACGGCACAGGACCTGTACGCAGATGGCATTGTGGAAGAGATCATCCCCGAACCGCTGGGCGGCGCACAGCGTGGACGGCAGCTGCTTTTCAGCCGGTTGGACACTGCCATTGCGGTGCACCTTGCCGCTTTATGTAAGATGAGCGGCAAAGCGTTGGCAGACCAGCGTTACAAAAAATATCGCCGCATCGGAGAAATGAGGGGCGCATGAAAGGCTTACAGCTGCTGGCTACCGGCGGGGCATTGCCCGGCCGTGTAGTGACGAACGAGGACTTGCGCCGACAGGTGGACACCAGCGACGAATGGATCACGACCCGCACCGGCATCTGCCAGCGCTATTACTGCACCGAAAACGAGGATGCCGCCACGCTGGCTATCACCGCCGCCCGTCAGGCCCTGACCCGCAGCGGTCTGGCGGCAAACGACATTGCCTGCTGTGTTGTGGCAACGCTCTCGGCCCCGACGGCTACCCCAAGCATTGCCTGCCGCGTACAGGCTGCCTTGGGTCTGCCGGAAAACCGGCCTGCCTTTGATGTGAATGCGGCCTGTTCTGGTTTTATTTATGCCGCCGCCGCGGCCCACGGGCTCCTGAGCACGCTGGGCGGGCGGTATGCGCTGGTCATTGGCTGCGAGGCACTCTCCCGCATGGTGGACCCGACTGACCGCACGACCTGTGTATTGTTTGGTGACGGCGCGGGTGCGGCTGTTTTTGAGCTGGCCGAAAATGCACCGTTCGCCGTAACGTTAGGCGCACGGGGCAGTGAAGCGATCCGTGCGGGCGGCCCTGCGGCCTGCGATACCGCGCCGATCACGATGGACGGCAAGGCGGTTTTCCGCTTTGCCGTGGAGGCTATGCCGCGCTGTCTGCAAGCCGTGCTGGAATGCAGCCAAAAGACATTGTCTGATCTGGACTGGGTAGTCTGCCACCAGGCCAACAGCCGCATAATTGACCATTGTGTCAAAAGTTTACACGCAGAACCGTCAAAGTTTTACAAAAACATAAGCCGTCACGGCAACACCAGTGCTGCCAGCATCCCGATTGCCCTGCACGAAATGGCGGAAAGTGATCTGCTGCGACCCGGCCAGACGCTGGCCTGCATCGGCTTTGGCGGCGGGCTGACATGGGGCGGGATGCTGCTGACGTATGAGGGTGGAAAATGAAGCTGCTCAATGAAATTTTAGGTACAAAATATCCCATTATACAGGGCGGCATGGCCAATATCGCCACGGGCAAGTTTGCCGCTGCCTGTTCCAACGCCGGGGCGCTGGGGCTGATCGGCTCCGGCGGCATGGACGCGGACTCCCTGCGGGAAAACATCCGCCGCTGCCGCGCACTGACCGACAAGCCCTTTGGCGTGAACATCATGCTGATGCACCCGCAGGCGGATGAATTTGCCAAAATCGTGGTGGAGGAGGGCGTAAAGCTCGTCACCACCGGGGCGGGAAATCCGGGAAAGTACATGGCCGCGTGGAAAGCAGCCGGTATCACGGTCATCCCCGTGGTGGCGGCAGCCATTTTGGCCAAACATCTGGAACCGCTCGGCATTGACGCCGTTATTGCCGAAGGTACCGAGAGCGGCGGCCATGTGGGCGAGATGACCACGATGGCACTTGTCCCGCAGGTCGTCGATGCCGTCCATGTGCCGGTCATCGCTGCGGGCGGCATTGCCGATGGACGAGGGCTGGCTGCTGCGCTGGCATTGGGGGCGTGCGGTGTGCAGGTCGGTACCTGTCTGCTGGCGAGCACCGAGTGCCCCATCCATGAAAACTATAAAGCCGCCCTGTTAAAAGCCCGCGACAGTGATACCATCGTGACCGGGCGCATCGGCGGCACCCCTGTGCGTGTACTGAAAAACCGCATGAGCCGCGAGTATGTCCGACAGGAAAAGGCCGGGGCTGATAAAATGGCGCTGGAACGCTTTACTTTAGGCAGTCTGCGCAAGGCTGTGTTTGACGGTGACACCGAGAATGGCAGCCTGATGGCCGGACAGGCCGCAGGGCTGCTGCACGAAGTCCGCCCGGTGGAAGAAATTTTTGCCGCGATGGTAAGCGAAGCCAAAGACTGCATCGCCGGGGTGTACAAGGAGATCACCTTATGAAACTAGCATTTTTATACGCCGGGCAGGGAAGCCAGCACGCCGGTATGGGCCGGGATCTTTACGAGTCTTTCCCGGCTTTCCGCGCTGCTTTTGACGAAGCCGACGCGGCGGTGGATTTTGATTTGAAAGAAGTCTGCTTTACCGACGCAGCCGGTGTATTGAACGAGACCCAATACACCCAGCCCTGCATGACGGCGTTTGCCGCTGGCCTTACTGCCGTACTGCGGGAGGCAGGTGTCACACCGGATTATGCGGCAGGGCTGTCGCTGGGGGAGTATTCCGCCCTGGCCTGTGCGGGGGTGTTCGATGTGCAGACCGCAGTCGCTTTAACCGCCTTCCGCGGTAAGGCAATGGCTGCGGCTGCGGCGGGGCGCACCTGCGGGATGACAGCCGTTTTGGGGCTTGATGAAGCCCCCTTGCAGGCATGCTGCAATGCAGCCGCCGACGAAGGTGTTGTGCAGATCTGCAACTACAACTGCCCCGGTCAGCTGGTCATTGGCGGCGACAAGGCCGCTGTCGATAAAGCTGCCGAGTTGGCGCTTGCTGCCGGGGCACGGCGCTGCCTGCCGCTGAATGTCAGCGGCCCGTTCCATACCTCATTGATGCACCCGGCAGGGGATGCACTGCGGGAAAAATGTAAGGCTGTCCGCTTTGCGCCGATGCAGTTCCCGGTGCTGTTCAACTGCCTGGGACACGAGATGGAGGAAACCGACACCATTGCCGCGCTGCTGGAAAAACAGGTGCAGTCCGGCGTGCGTTGGGAGATGACCGTCCGCCGTCTGGCAGAATTGGGCGTGGACGCCGCCATTGAGATCGGTCCCGGCAGGGCGTTGACCGGGTTTGTTAAAAAGACTGTGGGAAGTGCTATCTCGTGCTATCCGGTGGAAACTGCCGCGCAGCTGCAACAGCTGCTGCGCACCATGAAAGGAGCCTGACCATGCCGCAAACCGAAAACTTGCGCCGTGCCGCTCTGGTTACGGGCGGGGCCAAAGGCATTGGCCGTGCCATTTGCCGGGCTTTGGCCGAAAACGGCATGAACATTGCCGTCAACTATGCCGGCAGCGCTGCCGCTGCCGAGGAAACAGCCGCAGCCTGCCGCGCCCTTGGCGTGCAGGCTGTCACGCTGCAGGCGGACGTGCGCAGCCCCGAAGCATGTCAGAAGCTGGTAGAAGATACCGTTGCCGCTTTTGGGCGGATCGATGTGCTGGTCAACAACGCGGGCATTACCGCCGACAAATTGCTTCTGCGGATGACCGAAGCTGATTTTGACAATGTGCTTGCCACCAACCTGAAGGGGGCGTTTTTCTGCACCAAAGCGGCCTGCCGCTTTATGATGCACCAGCGATATGGGCGCATCATCAGCGTCAGCAGTGTGGTCGGGCTGCACGGCAACGCGGGTCAGGCCAACTACGCAGCCAGCAAGGCGGGGCTGATCGGCCTGACGAAAAGCGCTGCCAAAGAGTATGCTGCCCGCAATATCACCGCCAACGCTGTGGCTCCCGGTTTTATTGCAACGGATATGACCGCCGTGCTGTCAGAACCGGCCCGTGCCGCAGCGGAAGCGGCCATCCCGGCAGGCAAAATCGGCCATGCCGAGGATGTTGCGGCGGCGGTGGCTTTTCTGGCAGGGGAGCAGGCCGGGTATATTACCGGGCAGGTCCTTTGCGTTGACGGCGGAATGGGAATGTGAGGTGTGCAATGGACACAAAAAAGAAACGCCGGGTCGTTATTACCGGCCTTGGCACGGTAAATCCTACCGGCAATACGGTGGCAGAAAGCTGGGCGAACATTAAGGCCGGCCGCTGCGCAGTAGGTCCGATCACGGCTTTTGATACGGCTGATTTTAAAGTAAAGCTGGCCGCAGAGGTCAAGGACTTTGACCCCGCCGCGCGCATCGACAAGCGCGAAGCCCGCAAAATGGCACGCTTTACCCAGTTTGCCGTGGCAGCCGCCGACGAAGCTGTCCGTGACAGCGGCCTTGCGCTGGAAGAAATCGACCATACGCGGTTTGGTGTGATCCTTTCCAGCGGCATCGGCGGCCTGCCCACCATCGAGGAAGAACACACCCGCGGTCAGCAGCGCGGCTTTGAAAAGGTCAGCCCCTATTTTGTCCCCATGTCCATTGGCAATATGGCGGCGGGGCAGATCGCCATTCGTTTTGGCTTGCAGGGCATGTGCAGCTGCCCCACCACCGCCTGTGCAGGCGGCACCAATGCGATCGGCGATGCGTTCCACCGTATCCGCGATGGATACGAGGACCGCATGCTCTGCGGCGGCAGCGAAAGCTGCATCAGCCCGCTGGGCGTGGGCGGCTTTGCCAGCATGAAAGCCCTTTGCACGGCGGACGACCCGGCCCGGGCCTCGATCCCTTTTGATGCCCGCCGCAGCGGCTTTGTGATGGGCGAGGGCAGCGGCGTACTGCTGCTGGAAGAACTCGAGGCCGCCAAAGCGCGCGGTGCCAAAATTTATGCCGAGGTCGTGGGCTATGGCGCTAACTGCGACGCCTACCACTTTACCGCCCCGGCACCGGGCGGCGCAGGCGGTGCGGCCTGTATGCGGCTGGCGCTGGCAGACGGCGGGGTAGTGCCTGAACAGGTCGGCTACATCAACGCCCACGGGACGTCCACCCACCTGAATGACAGCTGCGAGACAACTGCCATCAAAACGGTGTTCGGCGGCCATGCGTACAAGCTGGCCGTGTCTTCTACCAAGTCGATGACCGGCCATCTGCTGGGCGGTGCAGGCGGGGTAGAGGGCGTATTTACCGCGCTGGCTCTGCACGATGCCTTTTTGCCCGCCACCGTCAATTTGCAGGAGCCGGACCTGGAGCTGGATCTGGACTATATCCCCAACCATGGGCGCGCGGCGCAGGTGGTGTATGCCATGAGCGATAGTCTGGGCTTTGGCGGCCATAACGCCTGCGTGGTATTCAAACGCTGGGAGGGATGAGGATGAACCATACGCCAAATGAGCCGCCCCGAGCCATGAGCGCGGCAGAGATCGAAGAGATCCTGCCGCACCGTTACCCGTTTGCTTTGGTGGATAAGATCCTGGACTACACCCCCGGCCAATGGGCGCGGGGCGTCAAATGCGTGACCCGCACGGAGCCGTTTTTTGAGGGGCACTTTCCGGGACACCCCGTTATGCCCGGTGTGCTGATTCTGGAAGCGCTGGCCCAGACCGGGGCGGTAGCCGCGTTAAGCCTGCCGGAAAACCGCGGAAAGCTCGCCCTGTTCGGCGGTGTAAAAAACGCCCGTTTCCGCCGGCAGGTCATACCCGGCGATGTGTTGATATTGGAATGTGAGCTGATAGAACAGCATGGCCCGGTAGGCATCGGCAAGGCCACCGCATGGGTGGACGGTATGCGCGCGGCCAACGCCGAGCTGACGTTTGTTCTCACGGATGCCTGAGGGCTGGTTTTACATGGCGGAATGTGCTATAATAAATCCACTAACCTACAGGGGGATTCTCGCTATGCTGGACCAGACATTCGGACGGGTATATACCAAATTCAAACTGCACTTCTATAAGCAGATCTTCAGTCGATTTGAGGATCGCGAAGCCACGCTGACGACGGTAGAATCTTTCTGCATGGAAGTCATCATGGCATTGGGCGAACCTACGATTGCGCAGTTCAGCCACATGATGAATCTTTCTACCCCCAACGCCGCCTATAAGATCAACTCGCTGGTCAAAAAAGGCTATGTAGAGCGCATCCAATCCACCATCGACAAGCGGGAATACCGCCTGCGCCCGACCCAAAAGTACATTGATTACTATAACATCAGTTATTCCTACTTGCACCTTGTCATGGAGCGCGCTAAACAGCGCTTCAGTCCCGATGACCTGGCTAAATTGGAGGAAATGCTGCAAGTCGTCTCCGATGAGCTGATGCCGGAGATCCAGCTGCCTGAATAATATACAAAATGTGAACCACTCCCCATGGAGCGATTCACATTTTCAGACTGTCGAAAAACTCTTGTAGGGGCGAGCATTGCTCGCCCGCACCCGTTTGCCTTGTAAGAAAACTATCCCGGAAAATGCGTTGCTGCGGTAAGTTGGCGGGCGACCAATGGTCGCCCCTACACACGCAATAGAGCAAGAATGCAGTTTTTTGACGGTCTGAAAAATAGCCACCTGAGATTCCGAAGGTCACGGATTTCAGATGGCTATTTCTTATATTTGCTTACGCTACCCAGCGAAAAAAATTGAAACGATTTCGCGGCAATGCTATTGTGAGCAATATTTAGATGTACTGACAGTTCATACTCATAGCCAAAATATCCCGCTGGTGGATATAGGCTTTTTTTCGTATGTAAAAGATAGTCGAATTATGTCGTAAGAAAAGTAACACGGCGATACCTCCTTGATACCGCCGCGTTTTTCATAAAGTCGTCGTATATCTTTTTAACGGCGGCTCTTTATTGATTGCTACCATAAAAAACAAAAGCCGATAATCCGCGCCCCAAAAGGCTTGCGGATTATCGGCTCTGCGTCTATGCGTCTGGCTCTGTGATAACTGATGTATTTAATTTGTTATTTACTTTCCGACGTTTTTTATCGCAACTACATTTTGCCCGGTTACGTTGATGATTGTTTCCTGCTTGCATTTGGGGCAGTACAGGAGGAAGTTTTCAAGCACCGTATCGGGGCGCACCTTAATCCGGGTTTTGTTGTTGCAGATCGGGCATAGCACCCATTTTTTTTTCCAATGCGCTACCTCCATATCATTTTCAAAGTATGAGTTTTTAGCCTAATACTTGATGTTTGGAAAAATGTCTATATGTCAAGAAGAATAAAACAAAAATTAAAATAGCGGTAAACACTGCAATCCAAATTGGCATTTCACAGGTAACAGGTAAAAGGTCAATCATCTTATGCTCCGAGGTTCGCACAACCTGTTGCGCTTTCGCTGAACAAACGGGAAATAAAAGCATTAACTCTCCAATTACTGTTCCCCCAATGCCAAATTGCCGGATAAAATATGGAACAGCATAAATAACGGTGCTTGCCACAAAAGCGGATAAAGACCTCTTACAAAAGGCAGAACAGCAACAAATCAAAGCGGCTGCTCCAATGGCAGATAACCAATACAGCAAAATAGAAAACATAAAAAATTGCAAATTATTCATTCGCAAAGGTACAGGCATAAGCAACGAACCAAATTGTGTTTGTATGTCAGCTTGCCATCCTGTAAACCCACCAAAGTAAATGCCGCAAATTGATATAACAAATGTGGCAAAGAGAATTACTGCTACCGTAGCAACAATCAGCGATGCAATACATTTAGCAACTATGATTTTGTTTTTTCCGTACCGGGTCGTAAGAATAATTCCTGCGGCCCCACTACTGTATTCCTCGGCAAATAGAGGAGCCAGCGCAATTAAAAGCAAAAGGGCAATCCCAAAACTGCCATTATAAAAAATGTCAGCAGCAGTTTCCCATGTACTTGAGAACGTGAAATAAAGAGGAGTATCAAAGTTTGGAATATCTGATGAATTAACGCTGATATACCCATATTGAGATAATGATTTTTCAAAAGCGTTCTCGTCGGTTGCGTTGAACATCGAAAAATCCTCGTATATTAGGGGAGCGTTGAATAAATCATTATGAGTGGCTTCGTAACGGTTCCTCAAAGTTTGAAAGTCATCTAATATTTCGGCTACTTTTTCATCGGTCAATTCACCGGCGTATTGCTCGTATAAAACCTTATTGTAAAGCGCGGCATGTCTACCTTCCAAAAGACGCCCAGTTTCAGTATGTGTGGGAAATGTCGCTGCATGATTGACTGCACAGACAAAAAACCAAAACAAAGTATAGAGGATTAAGAGAATAGCACCAACGAATAGATACTTTCGACGAATTAGTTTTTGAAGTTCTAACTTTACCAACAAACTCAATGCGTATCCCCTCCTTGAAAATAGAACAGGTATAAATCTTCCATTGTAGGGGGCAAAGAAACGGCATTTTTATGCGGTTTGTTGCGAGATACAGCCCTCACTTGAATATCACAGGCGTTCTGAATCACATTACCAATCAAGCACTTGTCAGATATTTCTTTAAGTTCAGCTTTTGATGATAAACAGAAAGACCAAACCATGCCCGTTAGATTATGAAGAAGATCGTTTACCTTATCAGCAGCTAAAAGTGTTCCGTCATTTAATAAAATGACTTTATCTGCAATTAACTCAACATCAGATACAATGTGCGTTGACAAAACAACAATACAATGTTCCGATAGACCGGACAGAATATTTCGTAATCGTATCCGCTCTTGCGGATCTAACCCTGCTGTCGGCTCGTCCAACAACAAGATCGTTGGAGAATTAAGTAGAGTTTGAGCAATCCCAATCCGGCGAATCATACCCCCAGAAAACGTTTTTAATTTATCTTTTGCGAACTGCTCTAACCCAACTTTTTTTAACTGCTCATATACCTTTTCTTGAGTGTCCTTTGGTGGGAACCCTTTTAAGGCGGCGATATATAGTAAATACTGCTCCGCTGTAAAATCACGATAAACCCCCAGATTTTGCGGCATATATCCAAGGAGATTGCGATAATTCTCGCCTAATTCTTTGACAGGTGTTCCGTCCAAGAAAACCTCTCCCGAAGTTGGAACCATGATGTCAGCTATAATTTTCATAAGACTTGTTTTTCCGGCTCCGTTTGGCCCAAGCAACCCATAAATTCCAGGCTGCAATTCAAAAGAAATGTTTTGAAGCGCAATTCTTGTTTTGAAAGATTTACTGATATTTGAAATTGTCAATTTCATTTATTGGCCCCCCTTTCTTTTTGTATGCGGAAAGAGCTTTATCGTATTTTTTCCCTAAGGCTTTTTGCTTGTTTTCTTATCTCACCGCACTTAATGTGCGGTTTTCTTTATGGCGTTCTGCGGCTCTGCCTTAGTTGGGCGCGGTACTCGGCGGGGGTGATGCCGTACAGTGCGCGGAAACTCTTTAAAAAGCTGCTGTAATTTGCAAAACCGCTGGCGGTGCAGGCGTCCAGTACGCCGGTGCCGTCGGCGAGCTCGTTGCGGCAGTGCTGCATACGCAGGTTGGTCAGATACCCGTGTATACTTTCCAGCGTGTACTCTTTGAACACGCGGGACAGGTGCTCCCGGCTGGTGTAGGTGTACTTTGCCAGCTGGGCCACGGTCAGATGCGGGTCGGTGTAGTTGGCCTGAAGGTAAGCAACCGCCTTGGCGACGAGCAGACTGGTGGCCGAGGGCGGCGGGGCATTGTGCCGCCGGGTCACAACTTGGCTGATCAGCAAAATCAGCTCCGTGACCTCGCAACATTGCACGGTATCGCGTATTTTTTCATCGAGATACACGGTCTGGGCCATCCGCTCCAGCAGACCGCGGAAGTCCCACTGCGTGACGGCGTCAGTGTCCAGAATGACAGGATCCCCCGACCAGACATGCCGCGGCAGGCCGCTTTGCGCCCAGGCACGCTCCCAGATGCCGGGAGCTATCTGCACGACGAGCCGCTCCGAGGTCGTGTCCGTGATGTTGAACTTGCCGGAGTGGTACATCTCGCCCGGAAACAGTATCAGCTCCCCCAGGTGCAAATCGTAGACACTGCCGTCGACGGAGTAGCGCACGCTGCTGCCCGCCACCGGCAGTATCATCTCATAATACGGGTGGGAGTGAACCACCGACTGGACATTCTCCCGGTTTGTATACAGGCCCACGACAACCTGACCGTCCTGCAGGGCGGCACTGGCATCCTCCTGCGTCAGAATGGAATCCACGTAATGCGGCATTTTTTGCAGGATCATGAGCGACTCCTCCTGTCAAGGCAACACCGCACAATTCCCGCCTAATGGCTTAAGCACCGCTCCGGCGGATCTCCGCGCCAAGAGCCGCCGCAAGCGGCGGTTGCGCTCCGAAGCGCCTCGCTGCGGCTCGGTGTGCGGCACGGCATCTGCGTTGCCAAAATGCTCGATAATACACAAAGTATTATCTGCGCTTTTGGCTTAGCAGCTGCCGCACCTCGCTCGCCGTATCGGCACTTAGAATTATGCGGTATTGCCTTAAATTTTGTCTTTGCCACGATTATATCACATTTTGCGACATTTGCATTACAAATACGGAAGAAATTTTGTGAAGGATTTGTTATTATAAAGGCGAAGAAGGGCACAATGTGCAGATTGAACAAAATATATTATGTAATTTTGTACAATATGCGCATTGTCTGCCAAATAACAAGTTCTACCATTCAATTATACGCAAAATAGAAAGGAGAAAATCTATGAAAGTGTGCTACACCGGCGGCGCTGTCAAGGACTGCGGAAGCTATTATTCCGTAGCCACCAACGCTGTAGAGCTGCGCATCTGGTTCCTGACCGACGATATACTGCGCATCCGCGCGGGCTTTGACAGCGACTGGGATGAAGCCTCCTACAGCCTGACCATGACCGCATGGGAGTCCCGCACCGACGAGCTGATGAAGGACTGCCGCAAGCGCGTCCAATCCGCCGCTGCATCCCTGACCGACGGCGACAGACAGGCCGTTATCCAGGGTGCGCGTCTCAAGGTCGTCATCGAGAAGGCACCGTTCCGCATCATGGTCTATGATAAGGACGGCAGCCTGCTGCACGCCGATATTCCCGACCTGGCCTACCGCGAGGACAGCAACCACCGCCGCATCCACGCCAGCCAGATCGAGGCAGACGACTGCTTCTACGGCTTCGGTGAGAAATCCGGCGAGATCAACAAGGCCGAGAAATACATGAATATGGCTCCCGGCGACGCCATGGGCTACAACGCCAAGGAGACGGATTCCCTCTACAAGCACATTCCGTTCTATATCCGCCTGAACCGCGGCACCAAGCAGGCTGTCGGCTACTTCTACCACAATACCGCCGAGTGCGATTTCAACATGGGCCGCGAGAAGCGCAACTACTGGCACCGCTACTCGTCCTACCGCACCGACGCGGGCGACATTGACCTGTTTTTGATCGCAGGCCCGTCCATCCGCGAGATCATCGAGCGCTACACCGACCTGACCGGCAAGAGCGTCATGCTGCCGAAGGCCGCGCTGGGCTACCTCGGCAGCTCGATGTACTACCCCGAGCTGCCCGAGAACAGCGACGATGCCGTGCTGGACTTCATCGACACGACCCGCGAGGAAGGCATCCCTGCCGACGGCTTCCAGCTGTCCAGCGGCTACTGCGCCGTTGAGACCGCCGAGGGCATCAAGCGCTGCACCTTCACATGGAACCACAAGCGCTTCAAGGACCCGGCAGACTGGTTCGCCCAGATGGAAAAGCGCGGCATCGTTGTCTCGCCCAACATCAAGCCCGGTATGCTGCTCGTCCATCCGCTGCTGAACGAGATGAAGGAGAAGGGCATGTTCCTGCCCGCCTCCGACGACAATGCAGGTCTTGACGGTCTGGCTGTCGGTACCTGGTGGGGCGGCCCCGGCCTGTTTGTGGACTACACGAAGGAATCCACCCGGCAGCACTGGAAGCAGTACATCAAGGATGCGCTGCTGAAATACGGCTGCCGTTCCATCTGGAACGACAACTGCGAGTATGACTCCCTCGTTGACAAGGACGCAAAGGTTTACTTTGAGGGCAAGGGCAGCACGATTGGCACGATGAAGCCGGTTATGAGCAACCTGATGTGCCAGCTGTCCAACGAGGCCATCGAGGAGTATGACCCCGACTGCCGCCCGTTCTCGGTCTGCCGTTCCGGTCATGCGGGCATCCAGCGCTATGCGCAGGTCTGGGCCGGTGACAACCTGACCCACTGGGATACCCTGAAATACAACATCGCCACGATTCTGGGCATGGCGCTCTGCGGCGTGTCCAACCACGGCTGCGACATCGGCGGCTTCTTCGGCCCCGCGCCGGAGGGCGAGCTGTTCGTGCGCTGGGTGCAGAACGGCATCTTCCAGCCGCGCTTCTCCATCCACTCCACGAACACCGACAACACCGTCACCGAGCCGTGGATGTACAGCGACAAAAAGCAGTACATCAAGGACGCTATTGACTTCCGCTATAAGCTCAGCCCGACGCTGTATTCCCTGATGGAGCGCGCGCATGAGAACGGCCTGCCCATCTGGCAGCCGACGTTCAGCGTTTTCCAGAACGACCCGGCCACCTACGATGAGGGCGTGGACTTCATGTTCGGTGATTCTCTGCTGGTTGCGAACGTCGTTGAAAAGGGCCAGACCGTCCGCCCGGTCTACCTGCCCGCGACCGAGAACGAAAACGAGCGGTTCTACGACTTCTACACCCGCGAGGAATACGCCCCCGGCCAGACGATTGAGGTGCCGGTTGATATTGCCAGCATCCCGCTGTTTGTGCGCAGCGGTGCCATTCTCCCGATGAGCGGCAACAAGCTGCACAACCTGATGACCGAAAAGACCACCGCGCTGGACATCCTGATGGCCCCCGATGTGGATTCCGAGTTCACGCTGTACGAGGATGACGGCCACACGAACGATTACCGCAAGGGCGCGTATCTCAAGACGAAGATCGCCGTCAAGGCAGGCGTTAAGACCGTCGTGACCTTCACGAATGAGGGCAGCTACGAGACCGCCGTCGAGAGCATGTACCTCGATATGATCCACCGCGAGAAGTCCCCGTTCTATGTGCAGGTGGACGGCAAAGAGCTGCCGCACTTCCTGCACCGCCGCAAGTTTGAGGAGGCCGAGAGCGGCTGGTACTACAGCCAGCGCCTCAAGAGCGTCCAGATCAAATACCCCAACCCCAAGAAGGATCACGAGGTACTTGTCTCGTTCGAACAGTTTGATTTGATCGGGATGTAACCCAGCTTCTTGCCTCCCCTAGCAGGGGAGGTGCCCCGTAGGGGCGGAGGGGTTGAACCTTGCCGCAGCCCGAAATATTTCGGGTAATGGCACGGTTCTCTCCCCCAGCCGCTGCGGCGGCAGCCCCCTCTCAGAGGGGGGCCAAGGGGAAAACGGCATACATACAAGAAGGAGAAATACTATGTTCAAAAAATTCGCAGCATTGGCTGCTGCGGCTGCGCTCAGTCTGGGTGTTATGACCGGCTGCGGCGCGTCCGGCACCACCGCCGACTCCACCGGCTACAGCGCTGAGAATCCGCTGGTGCTGACTCTGGCCCACGGCCTGTCCGAGACCCACACTGTCCACATCGCCATGACCCAGTTCGCGGACGAGGTCGCTGAAAAGACCGATGGCCGCATCCAGGTCAAGATCTTCCCCAACGGCCAGCTCGGCAGCGAGAACGAGAACCTTGAGCAGCTGCAGGCCGGCGTTATCGCCATGACCAAGGTTTCTGCACCCGGTCTGGCTACCTACAACGATGCCTTCAACACCTTCGGCCTGCCCTATATCTTCAACGATACCGATGACTTCTACCATGTCATGGACTCGCAGGAGATGCAGGACTTCTTCCTCTCCACCGGTGACGACGGCTTTGTCACGCTGACCTATTACACCTCCGGCGCACGCTCCTTCTACACGAAGGACCGCGCCATCCGCACGCCCGCCGACCTGAAGGGCCTGAAGATCCGCGTGCAGGATATGAAGAGCCAGACCGACATGATGAGCTATCTGGGCGGCATTCCCGTCGCCATGTCCTACGGTGACGTTTACACCTCGCTGCAGACCGGCATCATTGACGGCACCGAGAACAACGAGACCGCCCTGACCACCGGCAAGCACGGCGAGGTCTGCAAGGTCTACTCGGTGGACCAGCACGCCATGATCCCCGACGTCCTCATCATGAGTGAGAAGGTCTGGGAGACCATCAGCCCCGAGGATCAGGAAATCATTCTGGAGGCCGCCCACGATTCCACCGATGCCCACAAGGTCATGTGGGACACCGCTGTGGAGGAGGCCGTCAAGGAAGCACAGGAGACGATGGGCGTTGAGTTCGTCTATGACGTCGACAAGGAAGCCTTCCGCGAGGCAACCCAGCCCATGATCGAAGCCTACGAGGAGCAGTATCCCGGCGTCAAGACGCTGCTGGATACCATCGACGCCGCAAGAGGGGAGGAGTAAGCCATGAAAAACACCTTTGCTGCCATCAAATTCTGGATGGACAAAATTTTGAGCATTGCCTGCGCCGTACTGCTTACCTTTATGACGGTGCTGGTTCTGATTCAGGTTTTCTCCCGCTATATCCTCAACAGCCCCGTGGCTTTCACCGAGGAGCTTGTCCGCTACAGCCTGATCTGGACCGGCTTCATCGGCGCGGCCTACGCCTTCTCCACCCGGGAGCACATGTCCCTGACCCTCATCCGCGACAAATTCACCGGCAAGGCACACACCGCCCTGCTGGTGGTCATCGATGGTCTGATTCTGCTGATGGCCATCTTCGTATTCACTATCGGCGGCTTTAAGCTGGCTGTCTCTGCCAGCCGCGAGTTCTCGGCCCTGCTGGGTATTCCCCGAAGCCTGGTTTACTCCATCGCCCCGATTTCCGGCGTGTTCATCGTCCTGGCGCAGATCATCAACATCTATGAGGACGTCACCGGCGAAAAAGTTGAATCCAAGGAGGGTGCAGACAAATGAGTATCACCATGACCACCGTTATCCTGTTCGCCGTGTTCGGCGTGCTGCTGTTCCTCGGCGTGCCTATCTCCATCAGCATTGTGGCGTCGTCTATCGTGACCGCCATGTCCACCCTGTCCTGGGACCAGATCACCTTTATCACGATGCAGAAGATGAACTCCGGCGTGGAGAGCTTCTCTCTGCTTGCTGTGCCCCTGTTCATTCTGGCCGGCAACATCATGAACAACGGCGGTATTGCCAAGCGCCTGGTCAACTTTGCCCAGCTGTTCGTCGGCAAGATCCCCGGCTCCATGGCGCAGGCCAACATCCTGGGCAACATGCTGTTCGGTGCGCTGTCCGGCTCCTCCGTTGCTGCCGCATCCGCCATGGGCGGCTGCATCAGCCCCATTGAGGAAGAAAACGGCTACGACCCCGCCTACTCCGCCGCCGCCAACATTGCCTCCGCCCCCACCGGCCTGCTGATTCCCCCGACGTCTGCCTTCATTGTCTACTCCACCGTCGCGGGCGGTGTCTCCATCTCCACGCTGTTCATGGCCGGTTACATTCCCGGCATCCTGATGGGCCTGTGCTGCATGGTCGTTGCGTTTATCGGCGCAAAAAAGGCTGGCATGAAAGCCACCGGCATTGACCACAGCCAGAGCATTGCCAAGACCGTCTGGGACGCCGTGCCGTCTCTGCTGCTGATCGTCATTGTCATCGGCGGCATCGTCTCCGGTATCTTCACCGCCACTGAGGGCGCAGGTGTCGCGGTTCTCTACTGCCTGATTCTTTCCATCGTCTATAAGAGCATCGACTTCAAAGGCTTCCTTGGCATCCTGCTCAACTCCGCCAAAACGTCCGGCATCATCCTGTTCCTGATTTCTGCCTCCTCTGCCATGTCCTTCGTTATGGCCTACTCCGGCATCCCGGCAGCCATCTCCAACGGCCTGATGAGCCTGACTGAAAACAAGTACATCATCTTCCTGCTCATGAACATCATCCTGCTGGTCATTGGCATGTTCATGGACATCACCCCGGCCATCCTGATTTTCACCCCGATCTTCCTGCCCATCGCCACCAGCTTTGGCATGACGGAGATCCAGTTCGGCGTTATGCTGATCTTCAATATGTGCCTGGGCAACATCACCCCGCCGGTCGGCTCGGTTCTGTTCGTCGGCTGCGGTATCGGCCATGTCTCCATCGAGCAGGTCACGTCCAAGCTGATCCCCTACTTTGTGGCACTGGTTGCCGCCCTGCTGGCTGTCACCTACATCCCGGCTCTGTCTCTGGGCCTGCCCAGCCTGATGGGCCTGATTTAAATATTGGCTGATTAAAATAGTACAGCCCCCGCCAAGCTCTATGAGTTTCTGGCGGGGGCTGTGCTGCTTTTTTATTCCTTCTATTTTTTATATGCCGTCCCCCAAATCTCCATTGCATCCATGATGGGACGCATGGATCCGCCTAAGTCGGAGAGAGCGTATTCCACCCGCGGCGGCACTTCGGGATAGACGGTACAGGTAATGATCCCATCTACGGCGGCTGCAACTGCGGCAACTGCCACCTGAAATATCTTGGAAAAATTGGACGATTCGCTCGTAAAAGGTTGACGCGGCTGCGTTCGGGGGTATATCATACTTGTATAGATCCTTGCGCGGAGGGAGGAACGCACGATGATCCGAATCGGCATTGTGGACGATGAAAAACAAGAAAGAGACCAACTGAAACAGGCACTGGCGCGGTTTGGCGCGGAGAACGGCACAGAACTGAACGTACAGGAGTTCGACTGTGCGGCAGTCTATCTGGCGGCGCAAGACCGTGATTTTGACATTTTATATCTGGACATTGATATGCCGCAGATGTCCGGCATGGAACTGGCCGAAAAAATCCGGGAGACAGATCAAGACGTCATCCTCATTTTTTGCACGAATTTGCAGCAATTCGCGCTGAACGGGTACAGTGTCGGGGCGCTGGGCTTTATTGTAAAGCCGATACAGTGGTACTCCTTCCATATGTATCTGACGCGGGCGCTGAAGGTGCTGCAAAATCGCGCCGGTCAAAAGATGGCGCCGCCGCACATTGTCGTCAAGGACGGCACCGTGACGCGGCTGCTGGATGCAGCGGAAATCGCCTATGTGGAGGTGCGCCAGCACGACCTGCTGTACAACCTGTGCGGCGGGGACGGTAAGACCGAGATCATCAAAAACCGCGGTTCGATGCAGGAAATCGCGGCGCAGCTGACGCCCTACGGCTTTGTGCGATGCAGCGCCAGTTATCTTGTGAACCTGCGCTGTATCACGGCGGTAAGCCGTATGAATGTCTATATCGGCGGGGCGGCACTGCCCATCGGGCGCACCTACAAGGACGCCTTTACCGAGGCATTCTCCCGATATATGGCAAAAAAGGAGTGGGAAGACCCGTGCCGGTCATAAATTGGATACTGAACCAGCAAATCCAGCTGGGTATGATTCTGTGCGCTGGCCTGTTTGTCCCGTGGGGGCAGCGCCGCAGCTGCTTCGTTCCGCGGTTGGCGGCGGGTGTATGGGCCTTTCTTGCGCTGACGGACACCCTGGCATTCCTGCCGCTTTGGGCAAAATTGCTGCTGTATACGACGCTGCTGTTTGACCTGATATGGTTCAGCTTTGACTGCAGCCCGCTGCACGCTCTGTTTTATACAACCTGTGCCTACGCGGTGCAGCACATTGCCAGTAAGCTGGCCTATATGCCCATTTTTTTGCTGATTCAGCATGGGCGCACGGACAGGCGCGTTGACTTTGTCATTCTGCTTTTCAGCAACCTTGTGGTCTGCCTGGTCATCTACCTGCTGTTCACCCTGCGCATCCGGCGCGGGTGCCTGCTGTTTGACAATGTCAAGACCGTGCTTTACTCCGGCTTTTTCCTGATTGCCGCGGTCTACCTGAGTGTTGTGCTGGAGGATGTCCTGGACAGCAGCGCAGAGTCCTACCTAACCGCCTATCTGGCGCTGAATGCGTTCTGCATCCTGTTTGCCATCACGATTCTGGCGCTGGAATTTTCAAATTGCAGCATCAAGAGTCTGGAACACGAGAATGAAATGCTGGCGCAGCTGCTGGAATGTGACAAGCAGCAGTATGAGCAGGCAAAAAAAGACATGGAAAAAATCAACATCCGCTACCATGACCTGAAACAGCAGTATTCCCGCGCCACGGATGAGGAACGCGCCCGTCTGGAAGAAGAGATGAACAACCTGAACCTGCGCTATTTCACCGGGAATAAGGCACTGGACATCACACTGACCCAAAAATCGGCACTCTGCGGGCAGGCAGGTATTCAGCTGGTCTGCTCGGCAGACGGCAGCTGTCTGGAGAATATGAAGCACTACCACATTTACTCCCTGCTGGGCAATGCGCTGGACAATGCCATTGAGTGTCTGACGCAGGTAAACGATGCGTCTAAGCGGGTCATCACACTGGACATCAGCCGCTGCCGTGACATGGCGGTCATCCGCGTGCAGAACTACACCCCCGCACCGCCGACGCTGCGGGACGGCGCTATCGTCACAACCAAGCAGGATACCGAGGAGCATGGCTACGGCATAAAAAGCATCAAAAGCATTGCTGAGCTGTACGGCGGCACGGCAGACTGCTTTGTGGAGGACTCGATTTTTTACCTGGTGGTCACCTTCCCCTGCGGGAAAAGCCAAAAAGAAACTGCATAACCCAAAAGCGACTGCCGAAAGGCGGTCGCTTTTCTTCTTTGTCATTTGTGCCGTGTTTTTTGACGTTTACGCCAACTCCATTGACCCGGTCAACACTTCCCTTTATGATAGCTTTGTGAAAAAGATACGAAAGGCTTCTGCAAAAGGGAAATGCGCAGCCCTTGGCAGCAAGCGCATCGTATCATTCATCTGTGACAGTTTAGGAAGGAGAAAAACCTATGGCACAAAAGGAAACCTCAAGCAAGTCCCGCCGTTGGCTGGGCTTGTCCGGCGCGGCTGTGCTGGTGGCAAACCTTGTCCTGACCGGAACGACTATTGCGTTCCAGCAGGAAGGCGAAGTCAACCATGCACTCGGCATCGAAGGCTCTGACGCATCTTACGGCGGCACGGAGTTCTCCGCTGACGGCAGCCTGTCTGACGCAAGCTACGAAAAGTACATCGAAGCCGCTTATCAGTTCTGTGAGCAGGAAGAAGAAGAGGGCAGCGTGCTGCTCTACAACCGCAACAATGCCCTGCCGCTTTCCGAGTCTGAGCGCAACGTCACGGTCTTTGGCCGCGGCAGCATCGACCCGGTGTTCCGCAGCACCGCAGACGGTTCCTCCACGAACCCGGATTACCAGAAAACCCCCGTTGACGCCCTGCAGGATGCCGGCTTCAACGTGAACCAAACCGTGCTGGACGCCTACGCTTCCGCCGCCGCGCCGAAAGAAAGAAGCGTTTCCAGTGTGGGCGAATATGACCCGGCGCTGTTCACCGGCAGCGTCACCGACTCGTTTGCGTCCTATGGCGATGTCGCGTTTGTGACGCTGTCCCGCTTTGCCACCGAGGGCAACGACCTTGCGATGGTCAACGACGAGGGCAAGCGTATGCTGGAGCTGGACGACAACGAGAAGGCAATCTTCCAGAAAATCAAGGACTCCGGCAAATTCAAGAAAACCGTCGTCCTGCTGAACTCCGTCTTTGCGATGGAGATGGACTGGCTGGACGAGTACAATGTTGACGCCGTGCTGTGGGTCGGCAACCCCGGCTTCTACGGTATGCCCGGCGCCATCCGCGTTGTGACCGGTGAGGTCAACCCCTCCGGTCACACCACCGCCACCTTTGCCGCCAACTCCCTGTCCGCGCCCAGCGCCGAAAACTTCGGTCTGCACGCCTACAACTACGGCAGCAAAACGCCCCGCGCGGCAGGCGACAGCTTTGTCAGCTATAACGAAGGCATCTATGTCGGCTACCGCTACTACGAGACCCGCTACGAGGACACCATCCTCGGTCAGGGCAACGCCGATTCCACGGTTGGCACCAAAGCCTCGACCGACGGCTGGAACTACGCCGAGGAGGTCTGCTTCCCCTTCGGCTACGGTCTGTCCTACACGAACTATGAGTACAACCTTGACAAACTGGACTACAACAGCGACACCGACACCTTTACGGCGACCGTCACGGTGAGCAATACCGGCGACAGGGACGGCAAGGCTACGGTGGAGTTGTACGCACAGACCCCCTACACCGACTACGACAAGCAGAACAACGTCGAAAAGTCCTCGATCCAGCTGCTGGGCTATGACAAAATCGACGTGGCCGCAGGTGCATCCGAGACTGTCACGGTCGATGTGCCCGGCTACTTCCTCGCGTCCTATGACGCCAACGGCGCAAAGGGCTACATCCTCGATGCGGGCGATTACTACTTCGCCGTCAGCAACGGCGCACACGAGGCACTGAACAATGTGCTGGCCGCCAAGTGCGGTGACGCCGTTGCAGGCAAGCTGATCGATCAGGACGGCAATGTCGTCACCGGCAACACTGCCGCCGTGGCCACCTGGACCGCCCCCAACACCGAGGTCGATACCCAAAAGTACCGCAACTCCCGTTACAACAGCGATGTGGAAGTCACGAATACCTTCGACGACGCTGATGTGAACTACTGGGCGAACGACGACGAAAAAATCACCTACCTGTCCCGCAGCGCGTGGGATACGACCTACCCCACCACGCTGGAGACCCTGACGGTCAACGATAAGCTGTACAACGGTCTGAATATGCAGACCTACGTCAAGGCAGCCGATGCCAAGAGCGTTTCCGACTTCAACCTCGGCGTGGAGCTGGATGAGAAGATCAACTTCAGCGATATGATCGGCGTCGCCTTCGACGACCCGAAGTGGAACGACTTCCTTTCTCAGCTGACGCTGAGCGATCTGCTCATCAATATGGGCGACTCCAAGGGCATCAAGGCTGTCAAGGCTGTCAACAAGCCCGGCTGCACCATCGTCGATGGTCCCGAGGGCATGAACGGTCAGTTTAAGTACGGAGACCGCCGCAACTGCACCGGCTGGGCTACGCTGCCCATCGTCGGCGCAACCTGGAACCACGATGTGCAGACCCGCTTTGGCGAGATGTACGGCGAGGATGCGCTGTATGCGTCCATCCCCATCGCCTACGCGCCCGGCGCGGACACCCTGCGCTCTCCCTACTCCGGTCGTACCTCTGAGTATTTCTCCGAGGACGGCGTTCTCAGCTACTATGCTGCCAAGGCCGTTTCCCACGGTATGCGCAACAAGGGTCTGATCGGCACGGTCAAGCACTTCTTCCTGAACGAGCAGGAAGCCGGTCGTCAGGGCATCTCCACCTTTGCGAACGAGCAGTCCATCCGCGAGATCTATATGCGCGCCTTTGAGGGTTCTCTGGCTGAGGGCGATTCTCTCGGCGTTATGACCGCTTACAACCGTATCGGCGTTATGTACGCTGCCGCCAACCAGGGCATCCAGCACATCCTGCGCGACGAGTGGAACTACGGCGGCTACATCATCGACGATGCGCTGACCGCGTCCGAGTATTCCTCCGCCCCCGAAATGCTGATGGCAGGCAACAACATCTTCTGCCTGGATACCGCCCGCCCGAACGAAATCGAGAAGCTGATCACCAGCACCGATGACGGCGACCTGCTGCAGAAGGTCATCGACTCCAACCATTATCTGTACTACATCATGCTGCAGTCCTCTATGGGCGGCTCCGGCGCGGAGGACGTTGTCGTTTCCGACGCAGCCCCGTGGTGGCAGACGACCCTGCGCGCTCTCGATGTTGTGTTCTGCGCACTGGCCGTTGCCGCTGTCGTGATGTATGTGCTGCATACCTACACGGACGTTTTCTCCGAGGAAAAGCGGAAAAATCGTGCCGCCAAAAAGAATTGATGGAGGTGGAACCTGATGAATAAAGGCTTGAAAAATAAAGGGCTGGGCAGCTGGTTCTGCCTTGCCGCAGCGCTGGTCGCGCTGATCACCGGCATTGTATTCCTGCTCACACAGGCCACGGCTGCCCCTCTGGGTCACTCCGGCACGATGGCCGGCGTGGTGCTGCTGGTCGGTGCTGCCGCTTCGCTCGTTTTCTTCTTTGTTTCCGTTCCGTTCAGCGCACTGATTCAGGCGGTCATTTATAACATTGCCCTGTATCTTGTCGTTGTGCAGTTGTATTTCGTCTTTGCCGACGTCATCAACCATGTCACCTTTGCGGGCGGCAACGCCGTCCTGTGCGTGTTTTATATGGTCGGCACCTTCATTGCCTGCCTGCTCAGCGTGATCGCCTGCTTCTGCAAGCAGACGAAAACCGGCGAGGCAAAAGCCACCGGAAAACAGTTTGCTGCCGCCGGTGCGGTGGTCGTGGTCGCTGCGGTCTGCGTGGGTGGTTTCTCCCTGCAGAGCAGCAGCCTGCCCTCGAACGGCGATGCGGAGGTTGCCCCCGATGCGGCGCAGACCTCTGCCGATGGTCCCGTTATGAACTACAACGACAACGAGTTCACCTCCAAGACGCTGGATGACCTTGTTGCCATCCCGCAGGAAACCTGGGAAGCCAAGGAGCCGAACGGGGAAGTCGCCTACTTCTTCGAGGGTCAGTACACCGAGGGCTTCAGCACCATCGTGGATCCGGCGTGTCTTGATATGTACTGCTACACCGACGGTTCGATGTGGGGTTCCTTCAGCGGTCCCAGCACCTCCGTGGGCGGCGACTCTATCTCCCATGTTTACGGCTACTGGTACAACTACGATGAAAACGGCGAGAAGAACTTCGTCATTCATCTGCTGGGCAATCAGGACGCCGACGGCACCGTGCGCCCCACCGATGTGGATGGCGGCGCAGATGCGGATATCTTCGTCTTTGACACCGACCACGGCGTATACAGCATGGAAGCCAGCCTGAGCTATGGCGTTATGGGCGGTGCGTTCACCCGCAACATCAACATCTACGGTCAGCCCTATGCCCCTGCCAAGAGCCTGACGATCGATGCCTCCAACCTGCGCACCTTCTACACGGGCGACATCTTCAACCCCGGCGAGCTGGTTGTGACGGCTACCCGCGCCAACGATGCGGAGGAGTCCATCTGGGGCGGTCGCTTGACCTTCACCGGTTACGACAGCGACACCGCAGGCACCAAGACCGTGACGGCCTCCTTCCTGGGTGCAACCGCTACGTTTGAAGTGCAGGTCGAGGATCTTGTCACCGAGCAGTACACGGGCAGCTATGAGCTGGTGCAGGGTGAGACGCCCACCGCAACGGATGCCGTGCTGCTGGTGGATTACTCCCACAAGGTCTGCACGCTGACTGCCGCCGACGGCTCTGCCTCCATCACCGGCACGCTGGTGGATGTGCAGGACGATGCCCTTACCATGACCCTGAACGGCAGCGATGCCCTGACGGTGCCCATCACCGAGGGTGAGGACGGCAGCAAGCAGCTGACCATCCCCGCCCACGACGAAATCGTTTCCGGCTGGGGCTACAGCAACACCTACTCCATCAACGAGGCTGTGGTCACGCTGGCGGCAGAGTAAGCGTCCATTGTCACTGATAAAACCTAACGCTACTTGCTGAATGAAAGCCGCGTCTGATGTCTGCTTGCAGGCGTTGGATGCGGCTTTTCTTATGAGAAGGGAAAATATATGCAAAATACAGAACTTTTGCTGAAAGAATTGACCTTGGAAGAAAAATGCGCGCTGCTTTCCGGCGCGGAAACCTTCAAAACGCGGGGTATGCCCCAACACGGCATCCCGCAGATCTGGCTGTCGGACGGTCCCCACGGCTTGCGCAAGCAGGCGGGGGAGAGCGACCACTTGGGGTTGAATCCCAGCGTGCCCGCCACCTGCTTCCCCACGGCGTCGGCTGTTGCGAACAGCTGGGATGCCGCGCTGGGCGAGGAAATCGGCGCAGCCTTGGGCGAGGAAGCCGCTGCGCAGGAAGTGTCGGTGGTGTTGGGACCGGGGCTTAACATGAAGCGCAACCCGCTGTGCGGGCGCAGCTTTGAGTATTTCTCCGAGGACCCGTATCTCGCGGGCAAGCTGGCGGCGGGATATATTCGCGGCATCCAGTCCAAGGGCGTAGCCGCCTGCCCGAAGCACTTTGCCGTCAACAGTCAGGAAACGCGGCGTATGGCTTCGGATTCCATCGTGGACGAGCGCACCCTGCGGGAAATTTACCTGACCGGGTTTGAAATTGCCGTCAAAGAGGGGCATCCCCGCAGCATTATGTCGTCCTACAATCTTGTGAACGGTACCTATGCCAACGAGAATAAGCACCTGCTCATGGAGATCTTGCGCGGTGAGTGGGGCTTTGATGGCGCGGTCATCACCGACTGGGGCGGAAGCAACGACCACGCGCTGGGTGTGAAAAACGGCTCCACGCTGGAAATGCCCGCGCCCGGCGGGGACAGTGTGCGCGAACTGTTGGCGGCGGTGGAAAGCGGGAAAATCTCTGAATCCGACATCGACGCCCGCCTGTCTGAGTTGCTGCCGCTGGTGTTTGATACCAAGGCTGCGCTGGACGCTGCCCCGCGTGAGTTTGATGCGGCAGCCCATCATGCGCTTGCCCGCCGCGCCGCCGAGGAAAGCCTTGTGCTGCTGAAAAACGAGGGCTCTTTGCTGCCGTTGGCGGCGGGTACCAAGGTGGCTGTCATCGGCGACTTTGCCAAAAATCCGCGCTACCAGGGCGCAGGCTCCAGCATGGTGAACTCGACACAGGTGGATGTGCTGCTGGATAAGCTGATCGACTCCGAGTTGAACGTCATCGGGTATCAGCAGGGCTTTGACCGCCACGGTAAGCCGGATGCTGCTTTGCAGAAATCCGCCTGCGAACTGGCGACACAGGCGGATACAGTTATTTTGTGCATGGGTCTGGATGAAATCGCCGAGAGTGAGGGTCTTGACCGCAGCAATCTGCGCCTTGCGCAAAATCAGGTGGATCTGCTGCAGGCTGTGGCGGCTGTCAACCCGAAAATTGTCGTGGTATTGTACAGCGGCAGCGTAGTCGAAACGCCGTGGCTGGACAACTGCCAAGCCCTGTTGTACGCCGCCTTAGGCGGTCAGGCGGGGGCGGGCGCCGTTGCGGATGCACTGACCGGCAAGGTCAACCCCTGCGGCAAGCTGGCAGAAACATGGCCGTTGGCCTACGCCGACGTCCCCAGCGCCGCCGACTTTGCCACCCGCCGCAAGACTGTGGAGTACCGCGAGGGGCTGTACATCGGCTACCGCTACTTTACCACGGCGGAAAAAGCTGTGCGCTTCCCGTTTGGCTATGGCATGAGCTACACGACGTTTGCGTACAGCGATATGGTCGCCGATGAACAGGGGGTCAGCCTTACCGTAACGAACACCGGCAGTGTGGCAGGAACGGAAATTGTGCAGCTGTATGTTGCTAAAAAGAACAGTGAGCTTTTCCGCCCTGCAAAGGAACTGAAAGGCTTTGCCCGCGTAACGCTTGCCCCCGGTGAGAAACAGCGCATCACCATCATGCTGGACGATAAGGCGTTCCGTTTCTGGAATGTCAAGGCTAACCGCTGGGAAATCGAGGGCGGCGAGTACGAGCTGCTTGTCGGCGCAAGCGTGGAGGACATCCGGCTGTGCGAGAAGATCTCCGTACATGGAACGGCTACCGTGCATCCGTATGAGGATAGGGACTTGGATTGCTATTATAAGGGCGATGTGCTGCACGTTTCCGATGCAGACTTTGAAAAGCTGTTGGGGCATCCCATCCCGAAAGGCAAAACCAAAATTGACCGCAATCTGACCTTGGGCGAACTGAACCACGCACGCAGCCCGCTGGGCTGGCTTGTCTGGCTTGTGCTGACGATCCTGCTGGATGTCAGCTATAAACGCGGCAAGCCGGACCTGAACATCTTGTTCCAGTACAATATGCCCCTTCGCGCCCTGGCAAAGATGACGAACGGCGCCATCAGCATGGGCATGGTGGACGGCATTGTCATGGAATTGCAGGGCTTCTGGATCCTGGGTCTTGTGCGGGTGATTTATGAAGCGATTAAGAATGTAGTGCTGAATGCGCAGATGGAAAAGCGTCTGCGCGGCGCTTGATGGAGGTTGCATTATGCAGTTTTGGAATAATTTTGTTGAAAAACCCCCCGCCGCAGCCAAGTGGGTGCGCGAGGGCGGTTTGTTCGTCATCGTGTCGAATCTGATCACCGTGTTCAAGTATCTGCTGCTGCAATTTTTGCCCGCTGCGTTCAGCAGTCTGCCGGTGGTGGATTTCGGCTGGCCCGGCGTGGATGTGACCCTGTTTGGGGAAACCTTCAAGTGGAACATCCTCGGCTACGATGCCGCCCACGGCGGTCTGCCGTACTTTTGCGCGTATATGATTGCTATGGTGATTGGTGAATGCATCAACTTCCCGATCCAGCGCAATTTCGTGTTCCGCAGTAAGGGCAATTTAGGCAAGCAGATCGCGTGGTATGTGGTGGCGTTCTGCGTCATCACCTGCATTGTCAACTCCATCAACTGCGTGTGGGTTGCCGTAGCCGGGCTGCTGGTGCCGGACTTTATTTATAACATCGGCACGACGGTTTTGAACGGCGGCGTGTCTATGGTCATTTTCTTCTTTGTCAACAAAATCATCTTCCCTGAAAGCGGGAAGTGATTCTGAAGCCAAAATAACATCAAACCAAAAAGCGCATTGCAAAAGTACATGGCAATGCGCTTTTTTAAGTGCGCCCGAAGGGATTCGAACCTCTGGCCTTCCGGGTCGAAGAACTACGACAAGGCAGTATAGACTGACGATGAAACGTGAATTTTGTTGGCTCTGCACAGCGGCCCCTAAAACAGGTAAAAGCCTGTTGTCGGTTGGCTTAACAGTGATAAGGAACTAATTTACTTATCAACTGTTAGCTGACGGTTTCCGGGGTGCATACGGACAAATCCCGTCTGATTTCTAACAGGAAGTCAGACGGGATTTTCGCTTTATATTACGAATTATGGAGGACATACCATGAAAACCTTAATATCTTGTGCCTACAATATGGATAATTGCTGTGTGGAAGTGAAATTCAGCGACGGCAGTATGATTGCGATTGACACTATCGTCGTTGAGAACGAGATTGCTGACAATATGTATCAGCGGTCAGAGCTGGATTATTTGATCTACAACGCTCCTTTGGAGTATGCAGACCTTATCTTGAACGGCGATCCCGAAACCTATTTGAAAACTGTAACAGAATACAAGCCTTGGGATAGCTGACAACACGCTGCCCGCAGGAGAAAATCCTGCGGGCGTTTTTCTGTTTATATTATTTCCCTCCGTTGGATCTCAATTTAGGAAAGAAGATGACAATCTTGAAGCTCTTTCCCCACTGGGAAGCTGCTTCCAGATGAAGATTTAGATCGTCGGCCATCTTCTTAACCAGGTAAAGTCCCATACCGGTAGCCTTCTTTCTGCTGTCAGTAGAATCCCCGGTAAAGCCCTTTTGAAAAATGTACGGCAGATTATATTTTTTTACGCCAATGCCGTTATCTTCAACAGAAAGGATATCTGCAGTCTCCGAATGTATCACGGAAATTGTAAGCATGGGACTATCGCTGCTATATTTGATGGCATTGCTAACGATTTGTCCCAACATAAACTGAAGTCCTCTACGGTCTGTATAGACTGTTTCAGATTGCAGTTTGTTGAGAATGACAAAATGCTTCTCTTCAAGAAGTGGGGCATAGTCCTCCAGAACTTCACCCAAGCAGTCATTCAAATTGACATCCTCAAATCGGTAATCCTTTGTACTGCTCTTCAACCGGGCATAGTACAGCATCTGCGTGACATCCTCCTGAAGCTGACTGCGGACATAATCCAGCTTTGCTTGCAGGGAAGGAGAGATTTCATCGTTCCGGTTATCCAAGAGCATGGTCAGCAACGATAGGGGCGTTTTCGCTTCATGTGCCCAGCCCTCCACGTATTCTTCATAGTCCCGTAGGGCATCCGCCATATTGTTACTCTCGTTTTTGTATTCCCGTAAAACCGAAGCCAAAAATCGGACAGATTCTCCTTCTTTCTGACTAATGGCACTGAGCAGCCGTTCTTCATTGCAGATGGTAGGATCACTGAGGAAATCTCGGAACAGTTCCATGTGGGTGTTCTCCCTCTTGTTTAGTACAAACAGAATCGCTGAAAACAAAAGGATGCTCGTCAGAACTACTAACCCGATCAAGGTTTGAAATACCTGAATGTCAGAAATCCAAAGAATGACAGCGCAAAAGCAATCCACGCCCAGCAGCAACAGAAGCCAGGGGTAGTACCGTTCTATCATGTGCCAAAGCTGCTTCATAGAGACACCTCCGCTTCCAAACGGTAGCCCATTCCTCGAACTGCAACGATTCGCTGCTTCATTTCAAGGGCGGACATCGTTTTTTTCAGCCGGGTTAGGTTAACCTGCAAGGCATTTTCATCTATGTATTCCGTGGTTCCCCATAGTGCCATGCAAAGCTGCTCCGTCGTGACCAGAGCATCGCCGCCGGACAAAAGAGCGACCAACAGTTTTCCCTGATTTTTTGGAAGCACGACAGAGGTATTATGAATATAAAGCGTGTAGGTCTGCTGGTCTAACAGGAAATCTGGTCCCTCTATGAGATTGGTACGGCCTTCATACCTTTTGAGAATATTGGATACCCTGGCAAGAAGTCGATCTTTTCTGCACGGCTTCGTCAAATATTCATCGGCACCCAACTGGAACGCTTGCAGTTCATCCTTTACCTGATCTCTGGAAGTCAGCACCAGGACGGGGATAGCAGTTTTATTCTTTAGCTCCTGGCAGATTTGAAAGCCACTGATCTCCGGCAAGTTCAGGTCTAAGATCACAAGGTCAGGGCGGAGGGCTGCCAAGAGCCGAGCGGCATCTTCAAACTCGGTGATTGCCTCCGCAAGATACCCGTCCTTT
>OGIO01000211.1_pt1 | contig 80751 bp, 54 predicted proteins | sample 1571841 | NCBI WGS metagenome assembly OGIO01 (sample SAMEA2582111, study PRJEB24529) | metagenome | biome: Human gut stool | place: China | collected 2011
AATTTGCGAAGGGAGTATCTTTAAATCCCAGAAAAGGCAAGATGTAGATGCAATTATACATGCCAGGCAGGCTAAAAAGTATCTGCAAGTTCAAAGAAAAGCAAGTTGCAGATGCATTGATCTAAAAAAGAGCATCTGCAACAATGAATATCAAGGCAGTGCAGATACATCAGTTGTCAAAAAAGCATCTGCGACAGCAAATAAACCCAGAATATAGATACATCAGACACCAGAAAAGTAAATCCTTCATCACTTTACCTATTTCAATCACGGTACACCACAAAGCAAGAAAAGGGATGAAGAGTTGGAATGATCACCTATTCAACACTTTATTGATTTGTTCTACAGGTAAATTCAATAGTTCAGCCAGTTTGTCAGCATCGGTAATATGCTTAAATAAAGTTCGGATAAATTCTTCGGTCACTTGTTCGGTCACTTGTTCGGTCACTTGCTCAGTTACTTGTTTCGTTACTTGTGCGGTTACTTCTTCCGTTACTCGTTTGGTCACAAGTTCTTCCTGTTCTTGAAATTCTTCTGCCATTAATTCTTTTAATGCTTCACACATATTCGTTTTAACCTCCTTTACTGCAACCCAGTTCGCACGGGTGATTACATCCATTGCAGCTTGATATAGTTTTGATGATTTTTTTATTTCATATTCTCTGAGAAGTGTTTCAATTTCTTGTGGATTTGTCATATTCTTACGTAAACTCTGCAACCAAAGATTTTCTTTTGGATCCAACTCTTTTGTTACGAGAAGTTGTATTGGAAAAGCATCCCCGGTTATATAATAAATTCCGGCATCCATAGGAATAGTGTCCAAACCTCGAAAGTCCTTTAGATGTTGAATCATCTTTCTAGGGAAATGGTTGCATATGAAAGTAATAGTTAATTCTTGTGGCGGAATCTCGCAGACTTTGTCTGTGTCGGACTGATAAAAACAGCAATATCCATACACTTTGTAAAAATCGTTAATTGTTAAATTGTCATCCGGACTTTTGTATTCAATGATATTATATCTTTTAAAAATCCTGCCAATATTCTTGTGAATCACTTCATTTTCAGCTACTTTGATAATCAACTCATCCATCTGCATGGGCTTTTTCGATAATAAATGCTCCGGCTCAAAGGTGAGTTTTTCGGCTTCGGCTTCAAATTCAATCTGGATTGATGCCTGAAAAGCCGGATGCCATTGAATCGTATCTTTTGTATCTTTCTTCAATTAAAGTCTCCTTTCATTATAAAGTTTTCAGTTACTTAATGCAATGACAAAGAGACAACAAAAAATACATCACTGAAGTGAAAATAATATAGAAATCTCCAATTATCAACTTGTCAAAAGCATTTCTTTTCATATCGGATTATGTTTCGGAATGCGAAACCCGAGATGAGAGCCTTACGGCTTAGAAAATTCAGAGAAAAGAAGGTCTCTGAAGATGTAGGAATACCATAGCATGAATTTTGTGTTGTGTAAAGGGGGAAGTTGCATATGCTCCTTTCTTGAGATTATCAGAAGATAATCGCTTATTGCCAAAAACAAAATAAAAATTATAGAATGCTATTTCGGAACAGAGGGGCAAGATAAGCCTCTCTGTTTTTTGTGAGCTTATTTATAGAAATAAGAATTTATTTTGACATTTTTAAAGATAGATGTTAGCATGACTTGAAGATATTACAATATTACAAATTGTTAGGATTAAGGAAGAACGATTTACATGTTAAATAAAAAGAATTTCTTAAAATATGCATCAAAATTAGCATTTCCAATTATGCTTCAAAATCTGATAGGAACATTGGTAAATATTGCCGATACGGTAATGCTTGGATATGTAAGCCAGACTGCTATGTCAGCTTCATCACTTGCTAATCAGTATACTTTTATTCTGTTCTGTTTATATTATGGTATGGCTACAGGTACTTCTGTTTTGTGTGCTCAGTACTGGGGAAAAGGGGATAAAAAAACAGTAGAAAAGATTCTCGGTCTGGCGGAACGGATTTCGCTGATTGTTTCTCTTATATTTTTCGTTGTTTCATTCACCATGCCAACAATGGTTATGAAGATTTTTACAAATAGTCCCGGTACGATTGCAGCCGGAAGTGAGTATTTGAAGGTAATTTCATTTTCATTTATATTTATGGGATTTTCACAAGTTTTTATGAGTGCTCTTCGAAGTATTGGAAAAATAATGTTGCCTTCTATTACGTACATTGTTTCTTTATGTGTCAATGTGCTTTGTAATGCGACCTTTATCTTTGGCCTGTTTGGATTCCCAAAGCTTGGCGTTACTGGTGTTGCCCTTGGTACTGTTATTGCCCGAATCACAGAAGTAGTGATTTGCCTTATCTACTCATTAAAGAGTTCTGATGTCAGATTCCGGATAAAATACTTCTTTGCAAAATCAGGAATTTTGTTTCAGGACTTTATGAAAATTGCTGCTCCGGCCGTAATAAATGATGTTATTTGGAGTTTTGCTGCTTCAACATTTGCAGCAATTTTTGGTCATATTGGAGATGATATGGTCGCTGCAAATGCCGTTGCTGTTATGGTGGTAAATATTGGTGCTATTGCCTGTCGCGGGTTTGCCAACGCAACTACTATTATTATCAGCCAGGAGTTGGGTAAAGACCGCATTGATACAGCCAGAGAATATGGGAAACGCATGCTCAGAATAACAATTATTGTAAGTCTGATAGGTTGTGTCATTATTCTGGCAATTCGTCCGTTGATATTAGATTTCTATCGGGATAAATTAACAGAGGCTGCCATTTATTATCTGGGCGTTTTTATAATGATGACAACCTGGCGTCTAGTAGGAGAAGGCATTAATACTTGTCTTATATGTGGATGTTTCAGAGGAGGCGGCGATTCTAAATTTGGAATGATTATAGATTTCGTATTTATGTGGCTTGTTGCAGTTCCTACTACATTTATTGCAGCGTATGTCTTAAAATTACCGCCTATCTGGGTTTACTTTGTTATGACGTTGGATGAGTTTGAAAAAATGCCTGTGGTGTTTATTCATTATTTCAGAAAGAAATGGCTTACAAATATTACCAGAAATTTTGAGTGATTATTGTAAATCTATGGCATCTGTATTAAAAAAAGAGGAGGAAAATCGTGGAATTAAGCAAAATAACTATTAAAAAAATTCGGGAACTGATTGTATTTACAGCATTTCTTGTGGTTGCCTTGTGGAAGTTTGACGTGGTGCTCGATGTGCTAAAAGCAATGTGGAAGATTATATTTCCATTTGTGCTTGGTGGAGCAATTGCATTTGTGACCAATGTGCCAATGAGTTTTTTAGAAAAGAAAATTTTTAAAAAGCAAAATAAGGCAACTGAAAAACTGGCAAGACCGGTAAGTCTGCTTCTTACAATCGTATTGGTGGTTGGTGTGATTGCAGTGGTGATGTTTGGTGTAATTCCACAGCTTACACGGACAATGGGAACTTTAATGATGAGTATCGCTGATTTTGTCCCGCAGATGCAAAGATGGATTCGGGAATTTTCCCATAATAACCAGGAGATTATGAAGCTGGTAAATCAATTACAGTTTAATTCAGATCAGGCAATCAAGTGGGGAATAAGCGTTCTTGGAAATGGTGCAGGGAATATGATGAATACGACAATGTCGGCAGTGGGTTCTATAGTCAGTGGACTGGCAACTTTTTTCATTGCATTTTCTTTTGCCTGTTATGTTTTGTTTCAGAAAGAAAAGCTGCATGTTCAAGTGAGAAAAGTATTTTTTGCCTTTCTTCCAAAACAAAAAGCAGATAGTATTCTTAACGTTTGTTCTTTAACTTATCGGACATTTGCAAACTTTCTTACAGGGCAGTGCTTAGAAGCCGTGATTCTTGGAAGTATGTTTTGTGTTATATTGAGTATTTTGAGGATGCCATATGCACTTCTGATTGGAGTTTTAATTGCGTTTACAGCTTTGGTTCCCATTTTCGGGGCTTTCATTGGGTGTGCAGTTGGAACATTTTTAATCTTTATGGTAAGTCCGAAACAAGCAGTTTTATTCATTATAGTATTTTTGGTGCTGCAACAGATTGAGGGAAATCTGATCTATCCACATGTTGTAGGTGAATCGGTAGGGCTTCCGTCGATTTGGGTGCTGGCAGCAGTTACAATTGGTGGAAATCTTATGGGAATTGTAGGCATGCTTATTTTTATTCCGCTGTTGTCAGTGTTCTATACTATTTTTCGCGAATTTGTATATTTGCGTTTGAAAAAACAACATATCAAGCAGGTGACAGAGACAGAAATATTCTTTGATTAAGTTTGAAAAAGGTGTTAAATATCAATTATGATTCAACGCTTTAAGAAAGGATAACCTATTATGAATACAGTAACAGTAAGAAATATTACGATTGGTGAAGGACGCCCGAAAATTTGTGTTCCTATCGTTGGCAAGACTCGTGAAGAAATTCTGAATGAAGCAGCTACCTTCATTACTCTTCCGGTAGACATTGCAGAATGGCGTGTAGACTGGTACGAAGATGTGTTCTCTATTCAGGAAGTTCTGGATACAGCCCGTCAGTTAAAAGAGGCTCTTGGACAGATTCCGGTACTCTTTACATTCCGAACATCTAAGGAAGGCGGAGAAAAAGAAATTTCTCCGGAACAATATGCACAGTTGAACAAAGCTGTATCAGAAAGCGGTTTTGTGGATTTGATTGATGTGGAGGTATTTATCGGGGATGAAATAGTATCCTCTATCATTGCTCATGCTCATGCACATGGTGTAAAAGTGATTGCGTCGAATCATGACTTCGCAAAAACTCCTGAGAAAGACGAAATTGTACGTCGTCTCAGAAAAATGCAATCTCTTGATGCGGATATTCCAAAGATTGCTCTTATGCCAATTTGTAAAAAAGATGTTCTGACATTATTAGAAGCTACTTTGGAAATGTCTGAACAGTATGCAGATCGCCCGATTATTACTATGTCCATGGCAGGAACAGGGGGTGTAAGCCGTCTTACAGGTGAGACATTTGGATCCGCACTGACTTTTGGTGCTGCTTCCAAAGCTTCTGCTCCGGGACAGATAGGTGTCCATGAATTGAAACAGGTTCTGGACATCATACATAAAAGTTTAACGATTTAAAGTGGAAAATCGTTAAAATGTATTGTGATATAGAAAAACACCTGCTATAATAACAAAAAATAATAATCAGATAAGAAGGGGATAAGAAGAATGGGAGAACAATTTAACTATAATATTGTCCTGATCGGATTTATGGGAGTAGGAAAGAGTACTATCTCTGAGTTTTTGAAAACATCCTTTGCCATGGAGGTTATTGAGATGGATCAGATTATCGCAGAAAGAGAAGGTATGACTATTTCTGATATTTTTAAAATACACGGAGAAGAATATTTTCGTAATCTGGAGACCAATCTTCTTATCGAGATGCAGTCAAAAACTAATGTAGTGATTTCCTGCGGTGGCGGAACTCCAATGAGAGAATGTAATGTTGCTGAAATGAAGAAAAACGGACGGGTAGTTCTTCTGACAGCAAAACCAGAAACCATTTTAGAGCGTGTCAAAGACAGTCACGACCGCCCGCTGATTGAAAATAATAAGACAGTTTCATTTATTGCAGAGCTGATGGAGAAACGAAGAGAGAAATATGAGGCGGCAGCGGATATTATCATCGAAACAGACGGAAAAGATAAATCGCAGATTTGCGAAGAGCTGATTCTTAAGCTGCGTCAGATGGATGATAAATAAAATTTACATAATAGTTTAGTGATTTAACTGATGCAAAAATGCAGGAGTTAATAGGAGGATAAAAGATGGAACAGAGAATTAAAGGAACAACAGGTTTATTGGCATTAATCGGAAGTCCGGTAGGACATTCAGGCTCTCCGGATATGTACAATTTCTGTTTCCGTTATCATAACCTGGATTATAGCTATATGGCTTTTGATATCAAAGAAGATCAGGTGCCGGCAGCATTGGATGCGATGCGTTTATTTAAGATGAGAGGATGCAATGTAACTATGCCATGCAAAACAGCAGCAGCCCAGAACATGGATGAATTATCACCTGCAGCAAGAATCATTGGCGCTGTAAATACAATCGTTAATGAAAATGGAAAACTAGTTGGACACATGACAGATGGTATCGGCTTTGTAGGAAATCTGAAAGATCATGGTGTAGATGTAAAAGGAAAGAAAATGGTAGTTTTAGGTGCGGGAGGAGCTGCAACAGCTATCCAGGTGCAGTGTGCATTGGACAAAGCAGCATCTATTTCTATTTTCAATCCAAATGATCCTTTTCTTGATCGTGCAAAAAATACAGCAGCAAAGCTGAAAAATGAAGTGCCTGATTGCGATGTTCAAGTATTTTGTCTGGAGTATCAGGATAAATTAAAAGAAGAAATTGCAAAAGCGGATATTCTGGTAAATGGAACATCAGCAGGAATGAAACCTCATGAAGATTTTTCTCTAATCACAGATAAATCTGTATTTCGTCCGGATTTGATTGTATGTGATGTTGTATACAATCCAGAAGAAACAAAACTCCTTCGTGAAGCAAGAGAAGCTGGTTGCACAAAAACTATTGGCGGAAAAGGTATGCTTCTGTGGCAGGGAGTTGCAGCTTATAAACTATATACCGGCATGGATATGCCTGTAGAAGAATATAAGAAATATCAGGCAGAAAACGAGAAATAAAAGCTGAAGATATATAAGGGCAAGACGTTCGATTTGAATTAATAAGCTCTCTTCCAAGCAGGCAAGTAAAGTATAAATAACTTGTCGTTTGGAAGAGAGCTTATTGTTACTGTTCTGTTTTATTGTAAGAACCCTTTTCGGTATTCCGAAGGGGTTATATTTTTATATTGCGTAAATAATTTCGTGAAATATGGTGGGTGCTGGAATCCAACAGCATAGCTCACATCGGTAATGCTTAAAGCACTTTTACGAAGCAATACACTTGCTTTATCTAAGCGGTATTGCTGCAGATACTGACTTGGACTTTGTTTTAAAAATTTCTGGAATAATTTAAACATGTAAGTCCGGTCGATATTGGCAGCCGCAGCAATATCGGAAATTGTAATATTATTGAAATAATTTTTATGTATAAAATGGAGAGCTTTATTGAAATACAGCTCACCGGAGGTAATCTGATCGGAAGAATCATTATGAACATTGTGCTGGATGTAATCCAGTAATTGAAAGGTTCTTCCTAAAGCCTTTAGGTTATGGCTTCTTTGCATTTCATCATAGGTAGCTTCAAATAAATTCTGCAAACGAGAATCTACCTTGTGATGCAATATGTAATTTTCCTGTGTAAGACCGCAAGATTCGAGTACTCGTTCGGCGAGGGTTCCTTTTACTCCGATCCAGAGATAAGACCAGGGGTTGGCTACATCGGGAAAATATTTATTCTTTGTATTTGGAGGAATCATAAAAATATCTCCGGGGTGGATATGGTTCTGTTTATCCCGGACTCCGAAATATCCTTCGCCGTCGATACAGTAATGCACTACCCAATAATCAATCATGATAAATTCATAGGGCTTTGTGGGTTTACATTCCTCAAATCCTGATTCACATAACTGAAATTCACTGAATATTGGATCGTCATCAACTAAAATCCCAATTTCTTTTTCAAAAAATTTTGGCATGGCAGTACTCCTTTTTAGGTTTTATCTCAGTCGAGAAGACTCCCACCTCTTTTATGTGGTGAGTAACAGCTCGACTTAAATATGGAAAACAATATGAACATGTCGCTTAATTTACTGCTATTATACAATTAGAAACATAGCTAGTCAACATATATATAAATATTCAACATTTCTAATATATTCCGTAAAATAATTATGTTTTAATCTAATCTTGCAAAATTGTGTTTTATGTACAAAAAGCAGTGGTGTGAGTGGTGAAAGATAATAATATTCACCTATGAAAACAGAATAAAAAATTGAAAATAAATTATATTACAAATCGTCTTTGGCAACATAAGTTATAAATATGTCAACATTATTTATAGAATTAGGATTTTCGGGATGCTACAATATAGTCACAAAGCAGATGGCCAATGCTAAAAAGTTTTAGAAATTAGAAAAAGGAGAACCTTTCATGGAAAACACAAATTCAAGAGAACGCTTGGGTTCCGTAGCACTTATGATGATGACATTCTCAGCAGTGTTCGCGTTCCCTAGTATTATTAACAATAGTATCCAGATTGGATTAGCAACGATACCGGCATATATTTTCGGATCAGTATTTTATTTTCTCCCATTTATTTTAATGATTGCAGAATTCTCTTCAGCAAACTCTGAAAAAGAATCGGGAGTTCACAGTTGGTTAGAGTGTGTCCTTGGTCCAAAATGGGCTTTCTTAGGAGCCTGGGCATATTTCTTTGTAAACTTATTCTACTTCTGTTCACTTCTGCCACAGACATTGATTTATGCATCTTATGCATTTGTAGGTAAGAATGTGTTTGGCGGAGCCAACGGAACAAAAGTTATTGCTATTATTTCAATTTTGTTATTCTGGTTAGCTACTTATGTTTGCGTTAAAGGTGTCAGCTGGATTTCAAAAGTAACAAGTTTTGCAGGAAGTGCACGTTTGTTCATGGGAATTGCATTTGTACTCCTTGCATTCGTAGTTGTATTCGGATTTGGTAAAGCTCCTGCACAGGAATTTTCAATGCAGACAATTACACCGAAGTTTAACTGGACATTCTTTATGACAATGGCATGGGTACTTCAGGCTGTAGGCGGCGGAGAAAGTATCGGAGTTTATGTAAAAGACGTTAAAGGCGGAAATAAAACATTTGTTAAAGTAATGGTTATGTCAACAGTGTTCGTTGGAATTATGTATGTTCTTGGCGCTGTTGCAGTAGGGCTGATTGTTCCTGGCGAAGTTCTTTCAGGTAACTTCTCAAATGGTATCTTTGATGTATTCCAGATTCTTGGAGGACACTTTGGAATCCCTAAGGGAGTGATTGTTCGTCTCGTTGGTGTGATTCTGTTGCTTGGTAACCTTGGTTCACTTGCACTCTGGACAGCAGCACCTGTTAAAGTATTCTTCTCAGAGATTCCGGAAGGCGTATTCGGAAAATGGCTTGTTAAGACAAATGATGAAGGAAACCCGACAAATGCTCTGTTTGTACAGGGAATTGTTGTAACAATATTGCTTATCATCCCGGCACTCGGAATTGGAAACATCGACAGTTTCCTTGAAATGCTGATCAACATGACTGCAGCAACATCTCTTCTTCCGGTGTTGTTCTTACTCACAGCTTATATTGGACTTCGTTGGAAGAAAGATAATATGGAAAGAGATTTCCACTTTGGTAATCGTACATTTGGTATCATAGCAGGAATCTTCTTATTAGCAGTATTTGTCTTCGTATTCTTTATGTCAACAGTTCCAGAGCCAACACTTATTATGCAGGCTATTAACGGAACATTACCGGAAGGCGTAGCAAATCCGATCGGAACATTGGTATACAACGTATTAGGAGTTGTAATATTCATGGGAATTGCATGGGTCTGCTGGAATCGTTACGAAAAGAAAACAAAATCTGCAGAAAAATAATAGTTTAAAAATCGAAATATTAATGAAAAAAATAAAGCGTATCAGGTGTCAGTGTAATGCCTGATACGCTCATAGAAAACAGGAGGATTTTAGAAATGAAGGTTTGGGAAAATCATCAGGTTGATCATATAAACAGAATGCCGGCAAGAGCACATTTTTTAACATTTCCTACAAGAGATAAAGCATTATTAGGAAGCAATGGGTATACTCATGCATTTAAAAACTTAAACGGAGTTTGGAAATTCATGTTCCTTGACGCTCCGGAATATAGCCCGGAAGGATTTGAAAGTACAGAATTTGATACATCTGTTATGGATGATATTACAGTACCAGGTAACTGGCAGCTGCAGGGATACGGAAAGATGCACTACTCTGATCTGTGGTACAACTTCCCAATCAACCCACCATATGTACCGACAGAGAATCCGACAGGAATCTACAAACGTAACTTCTACGTAGATGAAAGCTTCCGTGGAAAACAGATCATCATTCGCTTCTGCGGTGTTGACTCAGCTTATCACCTCTGGATCAACGGAGAAGAAGTTGGTTACAGCAAGGGCGCGAGAAATGAAGCTGAATTTGACATCACACAGCTTGTGAAAATAGGAGAAGAAAATGAAGTAACAGTTCGAGTATATCAGTGGTCTGACGGAACTTATCTGGAAGATCAGGATATGTGGTGGGAAAGCGGAATCTTCCGTGATGTTGAACTTCTCGGAGTTCCGACAACAGGTATCAATGATTTTACAGTAGTTGCAGATCTTGATGATGAATATGTAAATGGTCTTCTTTCAGTAGAGGCACTTCTCAGAACAAAAGATGCAGTTCAGGTAAAATATGAATTGTTAGATGCGAAGGGCGTTTGCGTATGGACAGGCGAAGCTGCATCAGAAGGTCGAACAGTTAGCATCAAAGCTGAGATTGAAAATGTTGAGCATTGGACAGCAGAAACACCTTACTTATATAAATTACTCATGACAGTAGAAAAAGACGGTGAAGTGATTGAAGTAATTCCACAGAATGTAGGATTCCGTAACATTCGCCTGAACGGAGATACATTCCTTGTAAATGGTGTTGCAATCAAATTCAAAGGAATGAACCGTCATGATTACAACCCAAGAAACGGACGTGTTGTAGCAAGAGAAGAAATCGAAAAAGATATCATTTTAATGAAACAGTTTAATGTAAATGCGATCCGTACATGTCATTATCCAGATTCTTACTACCTGTATGATCTGTGTGATGAATATGGTATGTATCTCATTGACGAGACAGACCTTGAGTGTCATGGATTCGAATTAACAGGAGACTATGCTTGGATTTCAGATGATCCGACATGGGAAACAGCTTATGTAACACGTATGGTTCGAATGATTGAGCGCGATAAAAATCATCCATCTATCTTAATGTGGTCTCTTGGAAATGAGTCTGCTTCAGGATGTAACTTCTTCAAGATGACAGAGGTTGCTCATCAGATGGATTCAACAAGACTTGTTCACTACGAAGGTGACTTCGATATGGAATATGCAGATGTTTACTCTACAATGTATACATGGCTTGAGAACCCGGAAAAACCTTTCCTCATGAAAGACGTTATTGAAAACAGCAAACACCCTCACCTGCTTTGCGAGTACTGTCATGCAATGGGTAACGGACCTGGAAACCTGAAAGAATATCAGGACCTGTTCTATGCACATGACAAACTTCAGGGTGGATTCATCTGGGAGTGGTTCGATCATGGTATCGAAACATATACAGAAGATGGTGAAAAATATTACCGCTATGGAGGCGATTTTGGTGATGATCCAAGTAACAAAGACTTCTGTATCGATGGAATGTTAATGCCAGACCGTACTCCTTCACCGGGATTATACGAATATAAGAAAGTTGTTGAGCCGATCACAACTACAGAAGTAAATCTTGAAAAAGGAATTATTCATCTGTTAAGCCGTTACGATTTTGCAGATTTGGATCAGTTCCGTCTTGTATATCAAGTAATGGAAGACGATGTAATGATTCAGTGTGGAAGTTTTGATCTTCCGTCAATTCCGGCAAGAACAGGTAAAGATATCACAGTTCCTTATACATTGGAAGGTGTTCAGGCAAAACCAGGCACTGAGTACTACTTAAACATTTCCTACCAGTTAAAAGATGCAACACCATATGCACCGGCAGGACATGAGCTTGCAACAGCACAGTTTAAGCTTCCAATCTACAAAGAAGGAATCGAAGTAATTCCGGAAGGAACATTAAAAGTAACAAAAGAGCATACAACACTCCGTGTTGAAGGCGCTAACTTCTCAGTAGAATTTGATCTTGTGCGTGGTAACATCACAAGCATCGTTCGTGATGGTATGCAGATTATGAGCAAAGGACCGAGACTGACACTTTGGAGAGCTCCGATCAGCAATGATATGGAAATCATCGATCAGCTGAAGAAGGTATACTTCTTACACTTAGAGCATGAAGTAGTTATGGATATCAACTACGAAGAAGATGGACATTTCCTTAAGATGGTTGTTAAGACAATCAACGGAACAACAAACAGTGCTTGGCATTTTGATACAACATACGAATACATCGTATGCCCGACAGGAGACGTTATGATTCGCGTATCCGGTACTCCGGGTGGAAAACTTGAAGATACAGGCGCAACAATGTCTGCAAACGGATCTTCCGCAAACATGGCAATGGGCGGCAAATTAGGATGTGCTCCTGATATGTTCCCAAGAATCGGTGTGACAATGCATTTAGATGAGTCTATGGAAAATGTTCGTTACTTCGGACGTGGACCTGGAGAAAACTACTCTGACTCTAAAGAGGCCGGACTTATGGGTGTATATGAAAATACAGTTGATGGTCTGTTCACAAATTATGTTGTTCCACAGGCAAACGGAAACCATATGGATTGCAAATGGGTATCCCTGACAAATGACAGAGGAATGGGTATGGTTGCATCAACAGAAAACAGCTTCAATTTCAGCGCTTCATTCTACGAGGAGAAAGACTTAGATGATGCAAAACATACATGTGATCTTGTAAAACGTGACTATGTTGTATTCAATATTGATTACAAACAGAATGCACTTGGATCATACTCTTGCGGTCAGTGGCAGCTGGATAAATTCCGTGCAAAGAACGAAGCATTTACAATCGACTTCCGCGTAACTCCATTCAACAACAAGGAGATGGAAGACAAACAGATTGCACATGAGCGTGTTCGTATTTCAAAATAATAGATAAACTTTCGTTTAAATTTAATAATTAGTAGTTATTTAAAAGAGGCTGCGCGCTAAGGAATTAGTGCGTAGCCTCTGGTTCTATCTAAAATTAATTGCTAATATTCCTTTTTACGATTATAATATGCAGTAGATGTATGAATAAGACTTATAATATATGCTAGTTGAACGAGAATTATAATATTTGTAAACAGAATACTGTGTAAAGGAGAAGAACTATGCCAAAAAGACTTATAGATACTACAGCAAGTGAATTGTCACGATACAGTAAGTCGGAGCTTTTGACTGCTATTGCTGAGAGTGAAGGTAGAACGCTGGCGGCGGAGACGATAGGAACAGTAACTCCGATGTTAGTTAATATTACCAACGCAGAATTTGTAGCATCTCTTGGAACCGATTTGATTATGCTAAATATTTTTGATGTGAATAATCCAATGATTCAGGGATTGCCACAGGTGGCACCGGAAGATACAATCCGCGAGGTGAAACGTATGACAGGAAGAATGGTTGCAATTAATTTGGAACCGGCGGTGATAAAAGAAGGAGAAGAAGAATCTGTCTGGAATCTTACAACAGGACGTCAGGCTACAGTGGAAAATGCAATAAAGGCTGCAGATATGGGAGTAGACATGATTGTCCTGACGGGAAATCCGGGAGTAGGAGTAGATAACGAAGCAATCATACAGGCACTTTCAACATTAAGAGAGGTCGTTGGTGACAGAGTGATTCTTACAGCTGGTAAGATGCATGCATCCGGAATTATTTCAGAGGCTGGCGAAAAGATTTTAACAAAAAAAGATGTAGAGGCATTTGTCGATGCGGGAGCAGATGTGATATTGCTTCCGGCACCGGGAACAGTTCCTGGAATTACCATGGAATATGCACGAAAGCTTATCAAGAAAGCACATGAAAAAGGTGCTTTGGCGATGACAACCATTGGAACATCTCAGGAAGGTGCGGATGAAGCTACAATCCGTCAGATTGCACTTATGTGCAAGATGGCAGGTGCAGATATTCATCATATTGGAGACAGTGGATATATGGGGATGGCATTGCCGGAAAATATTACAGCGTACAGTGTGGCTATACGAGGAAAACGCCATACATATCGTAGAATGGCAATGTCGCTTGAGCGATAGACGGTATTCGGTTATCTGCGTAAAATTTTAATGAAAATGAGGGGTGGTTTTATGGGTGGAGAGAGTAAAACGAGGATGACGGAGGGAAGTATCTCCAAAAAAATCATTTTATTTGCAATCCCATTGTTTTTTGGAAATTTATTTCAACAGTTATATAATACAGCGGATTCCCTGATTGTGGGGAATTTTCTTGGCAGTAACGCACTGGCGGCAGTCAGCTCTTCGGGAAATTTGATTTTTCTTATGGTGGGATTTATTAATGGAATAGCCATGGGAGCAGGAGTTGTTATTGCCAGGTATTATGGGGCGAAGAAGAAAGACTCTCTGCAGAAATCAATTCATACAACAGTGGCTTTGGGGTTGGTGTCTGGTTTAATATTGATGGTTGCAGGGATGGTATTGGCACCGAAGATATTGGTGCTGATGGGAACGCCTGCAGATGTACTGCCGGAATCGATAGTGTATTTCCGGACATATTTTGCCGGATCTGTCGGTGTTGTTATGTATAATATTTTTGTAGGAATCCTGCAATCAGTAGGGGATGGACGTCATCCGTTGATTTATTTGATCATTTCATCCTGCATTAATGTCGTGCTGGATATATTTTTTATTGCAGGTCTTGGTATGGGAGTTGGTTCGGCGGCATTGGCTACGGTGATATCCCAGTTTGCCAGTGCAATTTTCTGTATGGTCCACCTGATGCGTGTGAAGGCTGAATATCGTTTGGAATTGCGGCACGTTCGTTTTGATAAACGTATGTTACAGCAGATTATTCAGAATGGTGTACCTTCTGGTTTTCAGAATTCAGTCATTGCGATTGCAAATGTTTTTGTACAATCTAATATCAATGCATTTGGAAAAATGGCGATGGCAGGATGTGGTTCTTATTCCAAAGTAGAGGGATTTGCATTTTTGCCGGTAACCTGTTTTACTATGGCGTTGACAACTTTTGTCAGCCAGAATCTTGGTGCAAAGCAATATGAGCGTGCAAAAAAAGGTGCAAGGTTTGGGATTCTCTGCTCGATTTCCATTGCAGAGTTGATAGGAGTCATCATTTACACAGCAGCACCGGTATTGATCGCAGCATTTAACAGAGATCCGAATGTGGTACATTATGGAGTAATGCAATCTAGAACTATTGCATTATTTTATTTTCTATTAGCATTTTCCCACTGCATTGCGGCAGTGCTTCGAGGTTCAGGAAATGCAGCAGTACCGATGATCGTTATGTTTTGTGTCTGGTGTTTGTTCCGTGTAAGTTACATTGCTGTAACGGTTCGTATTATTCCGGATATCAGAGTAATATTTTGGGCTTACCCGTTGACATGGAGTATTAGTTCCGCTATTTTCCTGTTTTTATTTTTACGGGGAAAATGGGTCTATGGATTTGAGAAAAAATGAAAGGATTATTTATGAAAAAAGAAAAACGAAACAGAATAATTTCCGTGCTTATGGTACTTGTAATGGGTGTCCTTCTTATGACAGGATGTGGAGACAAAAGTACAGAAAAAGAAGACAAAGAGACGCTCACGGTATATTTATGGAGTACGAGTTTATATGATAAATATGCACCATATATTCAAGAGCAGCTTCCTGATATTAACATCGAATTTGTAGTTGGAAATAACGATTTGGATTTTTATAAGTTTCTTGATGAAAATGGTGGTCTGCCGGATATTATTACATGTTGCAGATTTTCACTTCATGATGCAAGTCCGTTAAAAGACAGTTTGATGGATCTTTCAACAACGAATGAGGCAGGTGCTGTCTATAATACATATCTTAACAATTTTATGAATGAAGATGGTAGTGTAAACTGGTTGCCGGTATGTGCAGATGCTCATGGATTTGTAGTGAATAAAGACCTGTTTGAAAAGTATGGTATTCCACTGCCTACAGATTACGACAGCTTTGTTTTTGCATGTCAGGCATTTGAGGAAAAAGGAATCCGTGGATTTACAGCAGATTATTTTTATGATTACACTTGTATGGAGACTTTGCAGGGACTTTCAGCAGCAGATCTTACTTCTACAGAAGGCCGTAAGTGGCGTACAGCTTATAGTGATCCTGCCAATATAGAAAAAGTGGGATTGGACGATGTTGTCTGGCCAAAGGCATTTGAACGCATGAATCAGTTTATTCAGGATACCAACTTGGGACCGGATGATTTAAATATGACGTATGATGATGTGATCGATATGTTTCAAAATGGTGAAGTTGCTATGTACTTTGGCAGTTCTGCCGGTGTGAAAATGTTTCAGGATCAGGGGATTAATACTGGATTCTTACCATTCTTTGAGGAGAATGGAGAAAAGTGGCTGATGACTACACCATATTTCCAGGTTGCATTGAATCGTGATCTTGAACAGGATGAAGCACGCAAGGAAAAAGCAATGAAAGTGTTAAATGTAATGCTTTCTGATGAAGGTCAGAATAAAATTATTTCTGAAGGGCAGGATTTGTTGAACTATAGTCAGAATGTGACTCTTAAACTTACTGAATATATGCAGGATGTCAAGCCTGTGATTGAAGAAAATCATATGTATATCCGTATTGCGTCGAACGATTTTTTTGCAATTTCCAAAGACGTGGTTTCGAAGATGATTTCTGGAAATTATGATGCAGAACAGGCGTATCAGGCATTTGATGCTCAGCTTTTAGATGATGAAAATGTTTCGGAGGATGTTGTGTTAAGTTCGTCGAAGTCATACAGTAATTATTTCCATTCAGAAGGTGGAAATGAATCCTATTCTGTTATGGCAAATACATTACGGGATATTTATGGGACAGATGTGTTGCTCGCAACAGGAAACAGTTTTACCGGCAGTGTATTGAAGGCTGATTATACAGAAAAAATGACAGGCGACATGATCATGCCGAATGGTCTTGCTGCTTACAAGAAGGAAATGAGCGGAGCCGAACTGAAAGAACTGGTGAAATCTTTTGTGGAGGGTTACGAAGGTGGTTTAGTTCCATTTAATCAGGGTTCGCTTCCTGTAGTTAGGGGTATTTCTATGGAAATCAAAGAAAATGAGGATGGATACACACTGTCTGAAGTAAAAAAGGACGGGAAAAAGATTCAGGATGATGATAGCTTTACAGTAACTTGCCTGGCAATACCACGACATATGGAGCCTCTTCTTGCTGATAAAGACAATACATTTGAGGCTGAAGATACAGTAGTGAAAGATACATGGATTAATTATGTTTTAGAAGGTGATGTGGTTTTAGCAGAACCGGAAGACTATATTACTTTGAGGTAAGAAAATGAATGCTAAAAATCATAACACGAGAAAGAGAAAAAATTTTATAAGGAAACGTTCAGAAATAGTAGCTATTATTGTTTTACTTAGCTGTATCATTTTGGCAGGTATTCAATATTATAGATTTGTTTCAAAGGTTGTTTATCAAGAAAGCGTTTCTCATTTGACAGAGATTTTACATCAGTCAAATAATGCATTAACGGAGATGTCAAATAAGAATTTGACCTATCTTCATATGTTGAGTGAATACTTACAAAACATTTCAAGTGAAAATGAAATTGTGGATTATATAAATAGAGCACAGGAAGAAACAGAGTTTTCAGATTTCTATTTTCTGTCTATCGATGGTAATTACAAGACAGTAACAGGAGAGACAGGTTATCTTGGTTTGCAAGGGACAATTGCAGATGAGATTATTCAAGGAAATGATATCATAATGAATGCGGTACTTCCGGGAAAATCACAATTGCTGGTTTTTGCCAGCCCTGTACCTCGCGGATACTATGAGGGATTCGAATATGATGCGATAGCGATTGCCTACGAAAATTCAGATATTGTAAAAATACTGGACATTTCTTCGTTTCATGGACAGGCGAGCAATTATGTTATCCATTCCGATGGCCGTGTCGTGATCGATCATTCTTCGGAGGAACTGGAATCAGTCTATAATTTCTTTGGTGTTTTGGGAGAACGTTCGAATTTGTCTGAAAAAGAGATTCTTGCACTTTCAAAGAAATTAGAACAGGGACAAAGTGGTTCTACGCTTATAAAACTGGACGGAACAAAATATTATCTGATCTATGAAAAATCAGAGATCCAGGATTGGTCAGTACTTGGGATGGTACCGGTTAATGTAGTTAACGCAAGTATGAATATATTACAGTTTACTACGATGATACTTGTCGGTATTGTAGTACTTAGTATTGCAGGATATATTATTGTAGTTATTCTTCGAAAAAATAAAGTAAGTCTGAAGAAAAAGAATACTGAAATTTTATATCGAGACGAATTATTCCAGAAGCTGTCAATGAATGTGGATGATGTCTTTCTAATGTTGGATGCAAAGACATCAAAAGTGGATTATGTCAGTCCAAATGTTGAGAAACTACTAGGTATCACGGTAGAACAGATCAGGCAGGATATTCATGTTCTTGGAAACCTACATCCAAAGAACTCTGCAAATCGTAACAAAAATTTTCTGGAAGGATTGATGGTCAGAGAACAGCGCGAGTGTGAATTTGAGTATGTCCATCAGAAAACAAAAGAACATCGCTGGTTTCATATTGTTGCCATGGGCAGTGAGGTAGAGAAAAAGAAAAAATACATTTTAGTTATGTCAGACAGAACTGCTGATAAACAAATGAATCATGCACTTTCTGAAGCTGTACATGCTGCTGAAACAGCTAATAAGGCAAAGAGTATGTTCCTTTCCAATATGTCTCATGATATTCGAACACCGATGAATGCGATTATAGGTTTTGCAACATTGGCTGTAAGTAATATCAATAATCAGGAGAAAGTCAGAGATTATTTGAGTAAAATTCTTTCTTCAAGTAAACATTTACTTTCACTTATCAACGATGTATTAGATATGAGTCGTATTGAAAGTGGTAAGATCCATTTAGAAGAGACGGAGGTTAGTCTTCCGGAGGTTCTGCATGATCTGAAGACTATTGTAAGCGGACAGATTCATGCAAAGCAATTGGAACTTTATATGGATGTCATGGACATTACCGATGAGGATGTTTATTGTGATAAGACACGACTTAGTCAGGTGCTGCTAAATCTTTTGTCGAATGCAATTAAATTTACTCCGGCAGGTGGAACGGTTTCTGTCCGACTTAGACAGCTTCCGTGTACAAAAAAAGGAAGTGGATGCTATGAAATCCGGGTAAAGGATACAGGAATCGGTATGAGTCAGGAGTTTGCACAGAAAATTTTTGACCCATTTGAACGTGAACGGACGTCTACAGTCAGCAAGACGCAGGGCACGGGGCTTGGCATGGCTATTACAAAAAATATTGTGAATATGATGGGTGGTACGATCGAAGTTAGGACAGAGCAAGGAAAAGGTACAGAATTTATTGTTCGAATAGAGCTTGGTATTCAGTCTGAGCAGCATCACGTAGAAAAGATTGCAGAACTGGAAGGTCTCAAAGCGTTGGTTGTAGATGATGATTTTAATACTTGTGACAGTGTGACTAAGATGCTGGTGAAAGTAGGAATGCGTTCAGAATGGACACTTTCCGGTAAAGAGGCTGTTCTTCGTGCACAACAATCAATAGAACTTGGGGATGCTTTCCATGCATATATCATCGACTGGCGTTTGCCGGATATGAATGGTATAGAAGTGACTCGTCAGATTCGCAGTCTTGGTGATGACACACCGATCATTATTCTAACTGCTTATGATTGGTCTGATATTGAAGTAGAAGCAAAGGCAGCAGGAGTAACAGCGTTTTGTTCGAAGCCTATGTTTATGTCAGATTTACGTAATACTTTAATGACTGCGATTGGACAGAAACAGGCCGAGGAGAATGAAATTTTCCCTGTTGCAGATAAGGCCTTCAAAGGCAAGAGAGTATTACTTGTGGAAGATAATGAATTAAATAGTGAAATTGCGATGTCAATTCTTAATGAGTATGGAATTCAAGTGGATACAGCAGGAAATGGAGTTGAAGCCGTAGAGAAAATCAAAATCTCAACACCGGGAGATTATGATTTGGTATTGATGGATGTGCAGATGCCGATAATGAATGGATATGAGGCAACGAAACGTATCCGAAAACTTAACGAACCAAAGCAGGCAGGAATTCCAATTCTTGCTATGACAGCGAATGCATTTGATGAAGATCGGAAAAATGCATTGGAATCAGGAATGGATGGTTTCTTATCAAAACCAATTGTTGTTGATGAGCTGCTCCATACATTGCAGGAATATTTTGGAAAAAATAAAATGAATTGACAGGTAGTTTTAGGGTTTTCTTAAGAAAATTGATATGATAAAATAAGAACTGGAATTTCTAAATTTAAGGAGGTTGTAAGATGATTAAAGTATGGATAGCAGGATCGAACGGACAGATCGGACATGCGTTGAATGAGGTCCTCGACCCATTAGAGATTGAAGTATTGAATACAGATAAAGACGAACTGGACATTACAGATACAGAAGAAGTGCTCAATTTTGGTATTGTAAACCGTCCGGATGTGATTATCAACTGTACCGGTGTTACAGATACAAAGTTGTGTGAAGAAGAACCGGAGCTTGCTTATCGGGTGAATGCACTTGGAGCGAGAAATTTAAGTATTGTTGCAAGAAAAAATGGTGCGAAGATTGTTCAGCTTTCGACAGATGATGTATTTGACGGAAAGAGTAAGAAGCCATATACAGAATTTGATGATACAAATCCGTTGACTGTTTATGGATCCTCTAAAAGAGCAGGAGAAAACTATGTAAAGGAATTTACACACAAACATTTTGTTATCCGTAGCAACTGGGTTTACGGAAAAGTAGGACAGAATTTTGTGAATCAGGTATTGGAAGCGGCAGAAAAGGGAAATGCCCTTTCTGTAGCAGCAGACCAGTTTGGTTCGCCGACAAGTGCAAAAGATCTTGCAAGAATGATACTGTATTTAATTAATACAAATGAATATGGTACTTACCATGTAACTTGTAGCGGAGTCTGCAACCGACATGAATTTGCAAAGGAAATCCTTAGGTTGTCAGGAAAGGAAATTGAATTAAAGGCGGTTCCGACAGAACAGTCGGATCTTTCAGCGGTAAGACCACCATATGCGGTATTGGATAATTTTATTCTCCGTATTATCGATATGTATGATATGCCAGATTGGAAAGAGTCATTAGAAGAATATATGAATGAAAGAACGGAGAAATAGGATGAAAAACAAGAATGTGAAAGAAAAAAAGAAAGAGAAAAAGATCGGACTGACGACGAAGATCTTCATAGCTTTGCTTTTAGGTGCTATTTTTGGAATTGTACTTTGTTATCTGATTCCTGACAGCAAGATTAAACATGATATTATTGTAGAAGGTGTGCTTTATGTAGTCGGGCAGGGATTTATCCGTCTGATGAAAATGCTTGTTGTACCACTTGTATTTTGTTCTCTTGTGTGTGGAAGTATGGCCATCGGAGACACAAAGAAGCTTGGAACAGTCGGTGTCAGAACTTTGATTTTTTATCTTGCCACAACAGCACTTGCTGTAACAGTAGCATTGTCAGTTGGTAATTTGATTAATCCTGGTATTGGGCTTGACATGAGTGCGATCCAGACAAGTGCTTCTACTGTCGAGACAATGGAAGCAACTTCACTGACGGATACAATTTTAAATATTATTCCGGATAATCCGATCAATTCACTGGCAAGCGGAACAATGCTTCAGGTTATCGTTTTTGCACTGATCATTGGTGTTATTCTTGCAAAAATGGGAGAACGTGCAGAGACAGTTGCAAACTTCTTCAGTCAGTTTAATGATATCATGATGGAAATGACAATGATGATCATGAGTCTGGCACCAATCGGTGTATTCTGTCTGATTAGCAGAACATTTGCAAATATTGGATTTAGTGCATTTATTCCACTTGCAAAATATATGCTTGCAGTACTTTTAGCACTTGCAATTCAGTGCCTTGGAGTATATCAGATCCTTTTGAAGATTTTTACAGGATTGAACCCAATCCGTTTTATCAAGAAATTCTTCCCGGTTATGGCATTTGCATTCTCTACAGCGACATCAAATGCAACCATTCCACTTTCTATCGATACACTTTCTAAGAAGGTCGGAGTTTCTAAGAAGATTTCTTCATTTACGATTCCACTTGGAGCAACCATCAATATGGATGGTACATCCATCATGCAGGGAGTTGCAGTTGTGTTTGCGGCACAGGCATTTGGAATCCATTTGAGCATGGCAGATTATATTACAGTAATCGGAACAGCAACACTTGCATCTGTCGGAACAGCCGGAGTACCAAGCGTTGGTCTGGTTACACTGACAATGGTATTTAATTCTGTCGGACTTCCGGTAGAGGCAATTGGTCTGATCATGGGTATCGACCGTATTCTGGATATGACAAGAACAGCTGTTAATATCACTGGTGATGCAGTATGTACAACAATTGTTGCACATCAGAATAAAGCGTTAGATAAAAAAGTATTTTATGAGACAGAATAAATAACAGGGAGATGATTCGGGGTACTCGAATCATCTCCCTGTTTAAATTTGTAAAATGTTTTGTTTATACTCAGAAACTGTCATTTTATAATAATTTTTAAAAGCGGTATGAAAATGGTTCGGATAAGAATAGCCCAACCGGTCGGATATTTCAGAAATTGAAAGCTTACCTTCTTTTAAAAATGTAACAGCTGCAGCCATTCTGGCTTCTGTCCTTTTTTGGAGAAAGTTTTGTCCATATCGATTAAAGAGAATCCGACTGGTCTGTCTGGTGCTTAATCCTAAACGACGTGATAATTCATTTAATGTAATCGTATCGTATTCCAGTAAAAAGCTATCTTCAATGAGGATATAAGCTTTCACCAAAGGAATCGGAATATATGTGATAGCAGCATTTGAAGCCGGTTCGTAGTTTCGCAGTATTTTAACCAGGAACTGCATAAAAAGAGCACGCAACATGATAGTGGCGGCGGAGCCGGGAGCAGAAAACTCCTGATAAATTGCTTCGAGGGTAGCTTGCAACTTAGCACAGTCCTTTCCGTACCAGAACGGATAATGTAAAAATGGTTCTATAATAGCGTTTTCGGAAGAGTTCTTTTTTGTGTCGTGTGCTTTTTCAATTCTTAAATAAATACAATACTCATATGTCGGATCATCTGAGTCGGAATATTGTTGATGCTCGATATGAGGACCGGTTGTATAGAGTATATTTGGATATAATTCATAGGAGCATTGATTGCTGATCAATGTTCCCTTACCTTTTGGAATATAATGAATCTCATAGCTGTTCGAGCTATGTGCATGTGAAGGTGTATTCCACGTCTGGCATTCATATGTAAATTTCAATATATTGATCTGATAATCACCTATCGAAAATGTAATATATAAGTTATCATTTTTCATACTGTAGACTCCTTTTTGAAAGTACGCTAATCGGACATGAATATATCTATTTTGTCTGCTGTTCCAATATTATTATCGTACTATAGATTTTATAATGAAATCAAGAACAAGATAGAAAAAACAAAAAGGAGGATGACGATGATTATTGATGCACATTTACATCTCTGGAAAAAACAATCGGGATGTGTAAATGGAAAACCAGTCTTTGCATTAAGCGGAGGAAAAAGTGATTTTGGCGGAGTGATACGTCAAATGATGCCACCCTATATGCTGGATGGAAGTAATACAGTAGAAATGCTGATTGCAAATATGGATTATGCGAGAGTCAGTGGATGCGTGGTGACGCAAGAGTATATCGATGGTAATCAGGATGCATATTTATTAGAATGCAGAAAGAAATATCCGGAAAGAATAAAAATTTGTTGTCTGTATGAAGAAAAAGAAATAGACGATAAATGGATAGAACAGTTTGATGGAATTAAAATTTGTGCGGGCAGATTAAAAGATCAAAACTTGTTACATCATAAAGATATTTTTGAAAAAGCAGACAAGCTGAATAAATTTATTTCAATCGATATGGCGGATGGAGAGCTTCAAGTAGGTGATATGGAAAAATTGATTGAGATGCATCCGAATCTGCGGATTGCTATCGGACATTTTGGAATGGTCACGGTAGAAGGCTGGGAGAAGCAGATTGCATTGGCAAAGCATAAAAATGTTTATATTGAAAGTGGCGGAATTACATGGTTATTTCACAAAGAATTTTATCCATATCCATCTGCTGTTAAGGCGATACGCAAGGCGATAGAAATTTGCGGAGTTGAAAAATTGATGTGGGGAAGTGATTACCCGCGTACAATGACCGCCATAACTTATGGGATGAGTAAAGATTTTATAGAAAAATCGACTGCTTTATCGGATGAAGAAAAGAAAAAAATCTTAGGAGAAAATGCAAAAGGATTTTATGGTTTTCCAGAATTAGAAGTTCCGGAAAAAATAATTAACATGGTTGAGTAGGAGAAATAAGATGATTGTAAAAGGAACATATTTTCAGAATAGCGAAGAGAATCCATTGGTATATGGAGATGTTGAAATTAATAATATCCCAAGAAGACGATTAAGAGGAGAGGAAGAAAAAGAAGGTGTGATTGCAGAGAGTGTTCTGGTTGGATTTTGCGGAACAGATTACACATTGATGAATATGGGGCGAGAAGGAAAATTAAAACCTAAATTTCCGGAAGGCTGTAACAGATTGATCAATGGTCATGAGGGCGTTGTATGGGTACCGTCACAAGAGCGTTTTGCAATCGTGTTGATCCGTGGCGGAAACAGCTATGATCCAACCAGATATACAGAAGAAGAAACGTATTTTGAATATGGATGTGATCAGGCTGATGGTTTGTTTTCAGATAAAAATTATTACAATCCCGACATGCTATTGAAAATCCCGGATGGTTATGTGAAGGATGGAAAAATCTCTCTTAATCTATGTAAGAAGCTGGTATTCAGTGACCCATATGCCTGTATGATTTTCCAGAGAGAACGAATGGAAGATATAGGAGAGGCTCAGAATTTCAGAGTGAAAATGGCTCAATATAAATGCAGCGAAGAAGAGGCAAGAAAAATTGCGAAGAAGGAAACCTTTGACAGAGTATGTATTTTCGGGCTTGGAACAACAGGTATGTTTATCGGAGATTTGATTCGTCAGAAATATCCGGAGGCGAAGATTGTTTTCGTGGCAAGAAGCGAAGAAAACAGTCCAAAAGTCGCATTTGCGCTAAAACAGGCAGGGGCATCTTATGTAAGAAGTGCATTTGATACAAAAGAAGAACTTGCAGATGCAATTAAAGAAAAATTGGGTGGTACCGCAACTGTATTTATCGGTTCCAGCGGAGCAGCGATTGAACATGAAATTGCATTCCAATACGGTGTACTAGGCTGTAATGGTATTTATAATTCTTTCTCATTGGGACCGAAAATTACAGTCGATACAATGCCATTCGGATTTAAAAATCAGGTGATATTCGGCTCCATAAATTTCCGTCAGGATCATATGGAGGAGGCTATTCAGATACTTCAAAACAGCTGCTATGATGAGATCGTTGAATTGATAGATAAAGATGAATTTACAGAGGATCCGATTGATGCATATGAAAATAAAATTTATGCAAAAGGTGCACCAATGAAAACCGCAGTTATATGGAATGAAAAATATGTTGATAGAGAACGTTAAATAAAAGAATGTAGTGAGAGGAAAAAAACATGAGAACAATTATAATTTCTGAACCGGGAAAGGTTGCAGTTACAGAAAATGAAATGCCAAAAGTAAAAGAGGGAGAGGCATTATTAAAATTATTATATGGTGGAATTTGTGGAAGTGATTTGGGTACATATCGCGGAACTTTCGCATATGCAAGCTACCCGAGAATACCGGGACACGAGTTTTCGGCACAGATTGTAGAAATCGGTGAAAATGACAGAGGATTAAAGCCGGGAATGATCGTAACCTGCAATCCATATTTCAATTGCCAGAAATGTTACTCTTGTGAGAGAGGACTGGTAAATTGCTGTGAATCAAATGAAACAATGGGGGCACAGAGAGACGGAGCATTTTCCGAGTATATCACAATGCCGATTGAGCGGATTTATGATGGAAAAGGATTGAATCCAAAACAGCTTGCGCTGATTGAACCATTCTGTATCAGTTACCATGGGGTATCAAGAGCAGATGTAAAAAAAGGTGATAAAGTGCTTGTCATCGGTGCAGGAACAATCGGTGTTCTTGCTGCAATTGCCGCAAAAGCAAAAGGTGGAGAAGTATACATTGTAGATGTTGCCGAAGAGAAACTTCAATATGCATATGAAACATTTGGACTTGCCGGTATGATAAAGAATGACAGCGAGGAAGAGTTTATGAACCGTGTAAATGAAATTACAGGGGAGCATCATGGATTTGATGTTTGTATTGAAGCTGTCGGACTTCCGGCTACATTCCAGAATTGTATTGATGCGGCAGCCTATGGCGGACGTATAGTTCTGATTGGAGTAGGCAAGAAAAATCTGGATTTCAATTTTACATTAATCCAGAAAAAGGAGTTAAATATATTCGGATCAAGAAATGCATTGAAAGCAGACTTTACAGAACTGATTGATTTAGTAAAAAGTGGAGAAATTGATTTGGAAAAGATTGTAATGAATCCAGATTCGACAGATGTGAAGAAGAAATCAGAATATGAATTGGATGAAGCAGACAGGGCGTTTGAAGAGTTTAGTAAATATGGCGGCAGTAAACTGAAAGTATTAATTCATTTTTCTGATCCTTCATAAGAGTCAAAAAAATTGAAATAAAATAGTAGGTTTACTTATGAAATAGATGCTATAATAGAGGAAATCGGCAGGAGTCGTTTTCCTCTTTCTTTTTGCATTACAGTAGCAACGTAAGAATAATAAAATTCGCAGTTGACAATACTATAAAAGTGAGTTATATTAAAGATAGTAATAATAGTAATTATTACTATAATAAACAAAGGAGGTATGTCGCATGGAGAAAAAAGCACTTTATAATCTGTCGTATGGAGTATTTATGTTGTCTACTCGTTCTGGTGAGAAAGTGAATGGCTGTATTACAAACACTTGCATGCAGGTAGCGAACAATCCGATTCGAATTGCAATATCTGTTTTGAATAGTAATTATACTTGTGATTTAATTAAAGAGAGTGGTATATTTGCATTGAGTCTGCTGGATGTGAATTGTTCTTTTGAGACAATTAAGCATTTTGGTTTTCAGTCAGGAAGAGATGTGGATAAAATGAAAGATCTTTCGTTGCCGGTTGATCATAACAATATACCATATTTGGGATATCAGACATGTGCTGTTATTAGCGGGAAAGTTTTAGGACAGCAGGATCTTGGCACACACACATTGTTTATTGCAGAAGTGACAGATGCGAAGTTGTTGAATGAGAACGAACCACTTACTTACGCTGATTATCAGAATCGCGTAAAACCAAAGAAGAAAGAGATACCTCAGGATAAGAAGATTGTTGGCTGGAGATGTAAGATTTGTAATTATGTCTATGAAGGAAGTGAGCTTCCATCGGATTATACATGTCCTCTTTGTGGACACGATATCAGTGATTTCGAGCCAATATATGAAAGGAGATAATGAATTATGAAGTATGTATGTGATTTATGTGGATGGGAATATGATGAGGAGCAGGGATATCCAGAAGGCGGTATTGAACCAGGAACAAAATGGGAAGATGTGCCGGAAGATTTTGAATGTCCGTTATGCATGGCCGGAAAGGATCAATTCTCAGAAGAATAAGAATTTTTAGTAGAATGGAAAAACAAATTGATTATAAAAACCTTGTAAGGGAGATAGTTACGTTGACTGTAGCAGTATTTATTATTGCTGCGGCGGTATATTTCTTTTTGGTTCCCAGCCACACTTCGGTTAGTAGTATTTCAGGTCTGGGAATCATCCTTACAAATTTTATACCATTGCCACTCTCTGTGATTACAATGGTTATGAATGTAGTACTTCTGTTGATTGGATTTATTACATGTGGTAAAGAATTTGGGACAAAGACAGTTTATACCAGTGTTGCATTGCCATTTTTTTTATGGATATTTGAACGTATTCTTCCGGATATCGGCTCATTGACAGATAGTCAGGAATTGGATGTGCTTTGTTATGTTTTAGTAGTCAGCATAGGTCTGAGTATTCTTTTTAATATGAATGCATCTTCCGGAGGTCTTGATATTGTAGCGAAGATCATGAATAAATACTTGCATATAGAGATGGGAAAAGCTATGTCATTAGCCGGGATGTGTGTGGCATTGTCAGCGGCACTTGTGTATGATAAGAAGACAGTTGTTCTAAGTGTTCTGGGTACATATTTCAATGGTATGGTAGTGGACCATTTTATCTTTGGTCAAAATCTGAAGAGGCGAGTTTGCATTATTACTCAGTATGAAGAAGAACTTCGCCAGTTTATTATCCATGATCTGCATAGCGGGGCAACGATATATGAGGCTTTTGGTGCTTACAATAAGAAAAAGCGGCATGAAATTATCACCATCGTAGATAAGAATGAGTATCAAAAATTGATGAGCTATATCAATAAGCTTGACCCGAAGGCATTTATTACAGTTTATACAGTAGCAGACATGCGTTATCAGCCTAAAACAATAGGAGCTTCAGCAAAATGAAATCATTCAAATTTAGTCAGATAGATATCAGTGCAGCGGTATTACATATTATTGCAATGGCACTTATGTTAATGGATCATCTATGGGCGACACTTTTTCCGGCTCAAGAGTGGCTGACTTGTGCAGGGAGACTGGCCTTTCCGATATTTGCTTTTATGACGGTGGAAGGATATTTTTATACTCATAACCTAAAAAAATATATTTCCAGATTGTTTTTGTTTGCGTTACTTTCAGAGATACCATTTGATTTGATGTATGGAGGAACATGGTTTTATCCGGTTCATCAAAATGTTATATGGACGTTCCTTATAGGACTGCTTGGAATCTATTTGATGGAGAAAACACGGAAAATACAAAAGAAATGGGTGTATTTACCGATAGCAATTATTGTTGTTGTAGTGGGAATGATGCTGGGAACAATATGCATGGTAGATTACTATGGCGCTGGGGTTTTGACAGTGTTTCTTTTCTATTTTTTTAGAGGACGAAAATGGTGGTGTCTGTTAGGGCAATTTCTTACACTTTATTGGATAAATATAGAATTACTAGGAGGCTTGATGTATCCGGTCCAATTGTTTGGTGTGAAATTTGAATTTTGCCAGCAAGGATTAGCACTGCTGGCTTTGATTCCTATCTGGCTATATCGTGGACGTCAGGGATATCACAGCAAGTTATTCCAGTATAGTTGTTATGCGTTTTATCCGGTGCATATGTTAGTGCTTGTGTTGATATTGGAGTGTGTAAATTAACAATAAGAAGAACAATAAGAAGATAAAAAAAGGAATGGACTTTTTCATACAGAAACTGTATAATTATTAAAAAAATAATTGAGTCAGTTGAAAGTCTAAGACGAAACGTTACATGTCTATAGAATAATAGCTAATTGTAATGTGTAAGATGCATTGTCTGGAAGGACAATGCATCTTTTGGGTTTGAAGAGTTAATTTGAATGAAACTGAAGGAATAAAAAACAGCAAGGTGGGAACAACATGAAAGGAAGAAGAATTATTGCAGGGATGCTGCTTGTGGGTATATTAATTACATCTTTTACAGGATGCAGTGAATCAGTGCATCAAAAAAAAGAAAAAAATAAGCCTACAATTACACTTGGAAGTGATAGCTATCCCCCATATAATTATCTGAATGAAGATGGAATTCCGACAGGAATTGATGTAGATTTGGCAACGGAAGCATTTGAAAGAATGGGCTATCAGGTAGATGTTGTACAGATTAACTGGGAGAAGAAAAAGGAACTGGTGGAAAGTGGCGAAATTGACTGTATTATGGGATGCTTTTCCATGGAAGGAAGACTGGATGAGTACCGCTGGGCAGGACCATATATATCAAGTCGTCAGGTGGTTGCGGTGAATGAAAACAGTGACATTTATGAACTGAAAGATTTGGAAGGAAAAAATGTTGCAGTTCAGTCAACGACTAAGCCAGAAGGTATCTTTTTGAAACGAACGGATGAGAGAATTCCGAAGCTTGCTAATTTGATCAGTCTTGGTCATAGAGAACTAATCTACTCTTTTCTTGGAAAAGGTTATGTAGATGCAGTAGCAGCACATGAAGAGTCTATTGTACAGTATATGAAAGATTATGATACAAACTTTCGTATTTTAGAAGAACCGTTGATGACAGTTGGAATAGGTGTTGCATTTGCTAAAAATGATGACAGAGGCATTTGTGAAGAGTTGGATCAGATATTAGAAGAAATGCGTCAGGATGGGACATCGTTGAAAATAATCGGAAAATATCTGGATAATCCGGAAAAATATCTGGAGGTGGATGGTTTTGAGTATTAAAAGAAACCCAAAAGAAATGAAAAAGCGCTTCTGGATGTTTGGGGCTTTGATAGGTGTCTGCGTAGTGGCAGCCTCTGTATTGTATTTTTTTCATAAGGAAAAGACAGAAGTGGAGCAAAGACTGGTTGAGATTGTAAATTACGTCAAGGTTCAGTGTTCTACTTATACACATTATAATGAGGCTACAGAATCCAAAAGTCTTCTTAGATCGATTGAGAGTGCTCGTCAGATGAGCACGAACATCGATATTGAGATAGAAAATGGCGGGCAGTTAAGCCAGGAATTATTAAAAGAAAATTTGCAGACACTGTGGGTGGATGGGATTCTTGTACTTAATGCAGATGGAAGTGTAGTTTGTGAATATAGTGCAAACGAAAAATATACGGAAAAAGCAGTTCGTTATTTACAAAAAGATGTCATTATGGATTATATAGAATATGAAGAACGTTCGTATTCTGAGAGAATCAATCTTGATGATGGCAGTTGTATTGATCTTGCAGCCTGTGCCAGAAAAGACGCTCCGGGAGTGGTTGCTATATATTATTATACTCCGTCAGAATATATGCGAAATTATACATTGACAATGCAGAGCCTTTTAAATGGTTACAGTACGGAAAAGGACGGAACAATTGTTGTTGCAGATAGCGGGATGATTATTGCCAGCAATGACGAAAATTTATTGGGACAGTCTACAGCTGAAAATGAGGTTGTCCAGACAATGAAACAGCATACGGATAGTCATCATATTTTTCATTTGAAAAATGAAGGAACAGGATGTTATGGAATTATGCTAAAACAAAGAGATTATTACATTTATGCATATATTCCAGATAAAAAAATATTTCAGAATCTTCCGTTAAATGTAATTTTTGTGACGTTTTTATATTTGCTTTTGCTTAGTGTTTCATGGGTGAGGATACAGAAAGCAAGTGCGGAGCGAGAAAAACAAGAAAGAGAAAAAGAAGAGAAGTATAAAGAAGAGCTTCTTAAGGCAGCAAAAAGAGCGGAAGCTGCAAACAGAGCAAAAACCGAGTTCCTCCAGCGAATGAGCCATGATATCCGCACTCCGCTCAATGGAATCTGTGGTATGCTCGATGTGGCAGAACATTATGCAGAGGATTTGGATAAACAGACAGAATGTCGTGAAAAAATCAAAGAAGCTTCGAATTTATTATTGGGATTGGTAAATGAAGTTCTGGATATGAGTAAGCTGGAATCCGGTGAAGTTACTTTGGAAGAGAGTCCGTTTGATTTGCATAATATTTCAGAAGAGGTACTGACAGTAATTGAGTTGTTGGCAGAGGAGAGAAATATTAAGCTGATTCGGGAAAAACAGGAAATAACTCATTGGAATCTGATTGGCAGTCCGGCACATGTGAAAAGGGTATGGATGAATATTCTGAGTAATGCGGTGAAATACAATAAGGATAATGGAAGTATATATATTCAATGCAGAGAAGTTCCTTATAATCAGGCAGGCATGACGATGATTGAATTCATCTGTCAAGATACCGGAATCGGTATGAGCAGAGAATTTCAGAAAGTGATTTTTGAACCATTTGCACAGGAAAATGCAGGAAGCCGTTCTAAATATGGTGGAACAGGACTTGGAATGCCAATTACAAAAAGTCTCGTAGAAAAAATGGGTGGAACGATTCAGTTTGAAAGTGAAGAAGGAGTCGGAACTACATTTGTAATTCAGATTCCGTTTAAGATTGATACCGAGACTGACAGGATGGAAAAAGAAGAAAAAACTGCGGCATCTCTTCATGGATTGCATATTTTGCTTGTAGAAGATAATGAGCTGAATATGGAAATTGCGGAGTTTATTGTGACAGATGAAGGCGCTGTGGTGACAAAGGTGAAAAATGGAAAAGAAGCGGTGGATTACTTTGAAAAATCTTCCGTTGGGACATATGATGCAATTCTTATGGATGTAATGATGCCGATTATGGACGGATTAACTGCTTCAGAAACGATTCGAAAAATGGACAGAGCAGATGCAAAGACAATACCGATCATAGCAATGACAGCCAATGCATTTACAGATGATAAGATGAAAGCAAAAGAAGCGGGAATGGATGCGCATATAGCAAAACCATTGAATAGGGAAGTGCTGGTTGAGACTGTTTTCAAGGTTATCACTAAGAAAAACAGAGGAAATAAAGCAGAAAATGAAATACACGTTAGAAGTGATGAGAATGAAATATAAATAGTCTTAGACAAGGAAGTTGTGGCAAAGATGGACAAAAATAAGAAAAGGATTAATTTAAATAATCAATTTTTAGAGCAGGCGGTTTTTGCAATTGCGGATGGATATTGTAGAATAAATCTTACGAAGGACCTGGTGCCGGGGGTTATGTATCAGGTACTGGACGGAGTAGAATATGATTTAAACGAAAAATTGGGAATGCCGGAAAATTCCAGTTTTTCAGAACTGGTCAAGATATGGGCTTTAACAATTCCGGAAGAGGGAAGAGAAGAATTTTTGGAAACTGTGAACCGAGAGAAACTTTTAGAACGTTTTTACAAGGGAGAGCAGCACATTACATTTTATTACTGGACAAGAACAGTAACATATGAACCGATGCTTGCGGAAAATCATATGGCACTCTTTGAGGATGAAGAAACAGGAGATGTTCTGGCAATTAATTACGTGCTTGACAGGACAGAGCAATATCATCTGGAGCAATATAAAAAAGAGTTGGAACAGAAAAACAAAGAACTGGAAAGACTGTTAAAAAGAGAAAAAAATTACAATAATAAAATATATCGCGATGCACTGACCGGAGCATTTAATCGACGATACTATGAAGAAGTTGTAAAAAACTCTGTTGAGAATGCCGGAATTGCCTTAATGGATCTGGACGATTTTAAGGTCTGTAATGATACATATGGACATCATGTTGGTGATGTTGCACTCAAGACTGCCACAGAGGTGGTTTTATCTTGTATCGGGGAGGAGGATATGTTGATCCGATATGGTGGGGATGAATTTTTACTGATTCTTTCAGATGTCCAGGAAGAAGCTTTGAAAAATAAATTGAATCAGATTCGGGATAAAGTACGGAATGTAGTAATTCCGGGATATTCATATTTACATCTGTCTTTGAGTATAGGCGGAACGATAAAAAATAAGGAAGATGCGATAGAAGATGTCGTGTGCTATGTCGACCAGTTAATGTATCAGGCAAAGAATAAAAAGGACGAAGTTGTTGTATATCAAGAGGGAGAAAAACAATATTTACATACTTCTGTGCAGGAAAATATCAAACAACAAATTTTAATCGTAGATGATTCTATGATGAATCGAGAACTGCTGTCTGTAATATTGGAAGATGATTATCGGATATTGGAGGCAAAAGATGGACAGGAGTGTTTGAACATACTTTATAAAAATAAAAAGGATATCGCGTTAGTACTGCTGGACATAAATATGCCGGTGTTGGATGGATTTGAAGTTTTACGTGCGATGAATGAAAATCAAATGATAGAGGATGTTCCTGTTATTATGATTTCCAGTGAGGATTCAGAAGAGACCATTCGAAGAGCGTATGACCTGGGAGCGTCAGACTATGTTAATCGACCATTTGATGCAAGAATTGTTTATCGACGCGTAATGAACACGATAAAACTTTATTCGAAACAACGAAGACTGGTAAAAATGGTTTCGGAACAGATACAGAAACGTGAACACAATACGTCTACGTTAGTAGGTGTTTTAAGTCAGATTGTTGAATTCCGTAACGGAGAAAGCGGAGATCATGTTCGTCATATCCGTATGATTACGGAAATGATGCTGGAGCATTTACTTAAGGTTACGAATAAATATGATATCAGTCCGGAAGAGAAAGAAAATATTCCTCTTGCATCGGCGCTTCATGATATAGGGAAAATCGCAATCGATGAAAGAATTCTCAATAAGCCTGGAAAACTGACAGATGAAGAATTTGCGATTATGAAGACACATAGTATGTGCGGAGCAGAGATATTGACTAAGCTGGATAACTTTCAATTTGAGCCTTTGCTGCATACAGCATATGAAATCACAAGGTGGCATCATGAACGATGGAATGGTCGGGGGTATCCGGATGGATTGAAGGGAGATGAGATTCCAATCAGTGCCCAGATCGTTTCGATGGCAGATGTATATGATGCCTTGACCAGCGAGCGATGTTATAAGAAAGCATTTTCACATGAAACAGCTATTCAGATGATTCAGAATGGTGAATGTGGAGCATTTAACCCATTGCTTATTAAATGTCTGGTTGAGATTCAAGATGAATTAAAAAATTATACGCAGCATCTGGCAGATAAATAATAAATTCAAGTCGAACGTCCGTGAGACTTGGCGCGTGATTCTGGTCAGCGAAGCTGACATATTCCTATCAGAATCACTGCGCATCCTCGCGGAGCGTTTATCTCAGTCGGAGATTGGACTCCCACTGAGACAAATTTGCTATTACTCACCACCTGAAGAGGTGGGAGTCTTCTCGACTGAGATAAAAAATGCACTTGTAAGTTTTGAATGTCTTACAAGTGCGTTTCTTTTTTTATAAAATATCACTTCCGTCCGGAATCGTTGAAATAATAGTACGATAAATTCGGAAAAGAAAGAATAATGAAACCGTAAGGGATACAATTTCTGCAATAGGGAAAGACCACCATACCGCGTGGAGTCCTCCAAGCTTAGATAAAATATAGGCTGCAGGAACCAAAATAATAAGCTGACGCATAATGGATACGATCATGCTGAATACTGCTTTTCCAAGAGCCTGGAATACGGTACCACAGATGATGCAGAACCATGCGATCAGATAATGGATACCGATGATCCGAAGTGCAGGGACGCCGATTTTGAGCATATCTGCGGATGCACTAAACATTCCAAGCAATGCCTGAGGAATAAATTCAAAACAAAGGAATCCGATAAATGTCAGGCAGAATGCAGTAATCATACTTAATTTAATTGTTTTAACCATACGTTTTCTGTTTTGTGCACCATAGTTGAATGCAATGATTGGAGTAATACCATTGTTTAAACCAAATACAGGCATAAAGAAGAAGCTTTGTAGTTTGAAGTACACACCAAAAACAGCAGTGGCAGTTGAAGAAAATTCAATCAAAATACGGTTCATGGAGTATGTCATAACAGAACCAATGGACTGCATGATGATAGAAGGAATGCCAATCGCATAAATTGTTCCGATAATTCTTCCGCTTGGACGAAAACCGCGGAAGATAAGTTTTACCTCGTGGTTGTATTTGTGATTGCACGTAAAGGCAACGACTGCGGCAACGCATTGTCCGATCACGGTTGCGACAGCAGCACCGGTCACACCCATCTTAGGGAGTCCGCATAATCCGAAAATTAAGATCGGATCAAGAATGATATTTGTAATCGCTCCACATAACTGTGAAGTCATGCTGAAGATCGTCTTTCCGGTTGAAGTCAGAAGACGCTCAAAATAAATCTGTGAAAGTAAACCGAAAGAAAAAATCATAACAGTACTTAAGTAGTCGATTCCCATCTCCATAATCTCAACATCGGCATGTCCCATCTGACTCATGTAAAATGGTTTGACAATAGTAAACCCGAGAATACAAATTACGACGTAACTTACAAAATAGAGAAATGCCGCATTGGAAGCAATTCGATTTACTTCGTCTGAACGACGCTCACCAAGTGCTTTGGAAAGCAATGCATTCATACCGACGCCGGTACCAGTTGCAACAGCGATTAAGAGCATCTGCAAAGGGAAGGCGAGTGAAACGGCAGTAAGTGCATTTTCAGATAATTTAGATACAAAAATACTGTCTACAATATTATAAAGTGCCTGCACGAGCATGGAAATCATCATAGGTAAAGACATGTTAAACAAAAGTTTACCAATCGGCATGGTTCCCATTTTATTTTCTGCTGCAGGGGCAGTTTTCATTTCTTGACTCATGTTTTCCTCCTTGTGGTTATTTTTTTGAATTTGTATAAAAACACTAATTAATTATCATAGCATGGTGAAAAAAAACATACAAGGTTTTTTGTGTATATTTTGAGGTACATTTTTAGGAAAACAGATTTTGAAAGCATGTTAGCATTATCTTGAATTTATAGCAAAACAAGAGTATAATCAAAACATTGATGAGAGTTAAAATAAAGGGTGTAAGAAATAGGAGGATTAATTATGATCACTTGGAACAACTTAGATAAGCTTACTTCTTATCAGGAACTGGCAAAGACAAATAAAGTAAAACTTGCAGAGGTAATGTCAGGAGAGAATGGTGCAAAGAGAGTAAAAAATTACAGTATACCTATGGCAGCCGGACTGGCATACAACTATGCAGCAAAACAGGTTGACGAAGAGGTACTTGCAGCACTTGGCAAATTGGCAGAAGAAGCACAGCTGACAGAAAAATTCGAAGCTCTTTACAACGGAGAAGTAATTAACACAGGAGAAAAACGTCTTGTTCTCCATCACATGACACGCGGACAGCTCGGTGATGCAGTAGAGGCAGACGGAGTAGATAAACGTGCTTTCTATGTAGAACAGCAGGAAAAGATTGCAGACTTTGCAAATAAAGTACATGCAGGCGAGATTACAAATGCAGCTGGAGAGAAATTTACAACAGTTGTTCAGATTGGTATCGGCGGAAGTGACCTTGGTCCTCGCGCGATGTATCTTGCACTTGAAAACTGGGCTAAAAAGAACAATACATTTAAGATGGAAGCAAAATTCATCAGTAATGTAGACCCGGATGATGCAGCAGCAGTTCTGAATTCTATTGATGTTGCACATTCTATTTTCGTACTTGTGTCAAAATCAGGTACAACACTTGAGACATTGACAAATGAATCATTTGTCAAAGATGCATTGAAGAATGCAGGATTAGACGCTTCTAAACATATGATCGCAGTTACAAGTGAGACATCCCCATTAGCTAAGAGTGATGATTATCTTGCAGCATTCTTTATGGATGATTATATCGGAGGTCGTTTCTCTTCTACATCAGCAGTTGGAGGAGCTGTATTATCACTGGCATTTGGACCGGAAGTATTTGCACAGTTCCTGGAAGGTGCAGCAGAAGAAGACAAGCTTGCTATGAATAAAGACATTCGTCAGAATCCGGAGATGCTGGATGCATTGATCGGTGTATATGAGAGAAATGTACTTGGTTATCCAAGCACAGCAGTTCTTCCATATTCACAGGCACTTAGCCGTTTCCCGGCACATTTACAGCAGCTTGATATGGAATCTAATGGTAAATCAGTAAACCGCTTTGGTGAGCCGGTAGATTATGTAACAGGTCCGGTTATTTTTGGTGAGCCGGGAACAAACGGACAGCATTCATTCTATCAGCTTCTGCATCAGGGAACAGATATCGTGCCGCTTCAGTTTGTTGGATTTAAGAACAGCCAGATTGGTACAGATGTTGTTATCCAGGATAGCACAAGCCAGCAGAAATTATGTGCGAACGTAGCTGCACAGATTGTAGCATTTGCATGTGGTAAAGAAGATGAGAATCGTAATAAAAACTTTGAAGGTGGACGTCCATCAAGCATTATCGTTGGTGATCAGTTGACACCACAGGCTCTTGGAGCATTGCTTGCACACTTTGAGAACAAGATTATGTTCCAGGGATTTGTATGGAATGTAAACAGCTTTGACCAGGAAGGTGTACAGCTTGGTAAAGTTCTTGCAAAACGTGTACTTGCACATGAGACAGACGGAGCATTGAAAGTATTTAGTGATCTGTTAAATATTTAAAGATTCAATAGGAAAAAAGGTAGCGGCTCTTATTTATGGAAAAAGAGCCGCTACCTTTTTTGTTTCGTTGGCTTTCATTTGACAGTACAAGGTACCCATGCTAAGATAATACTGCTTTACATAAAGAATAATACAATTGCATAGAAATGTGTGAGGTGTCAGTCAAAAGTAATTTTGACTGGTGAAAAGGGAAACAGGTGAGAATCCTGTACGAACTCGTCACCGTATTTTGCAAGCTTATGCGATACTCCACTAGGAAACTGGGAAGGAGAAAAGAAGCGATTGAGCAATGAGCCGGGAGACCTGCCTTTCACAGTACAGGAATAGAATATTCAGGCCACGAGGAACTGGCAGTACGAAATAGACTCCGAAAAATTGCATTTGTATAAAATGTATGGCAAAAACAGTTATAAACAGGAGGACAACAATGAAAAAGAAACTGGTAATCTTATGTATCGCAGCAGCAATGAGTGTATCTATGTTAGGTGGATGTGGAAATTCCGCAAAAACAACAGACAGCACGAAAACAGAGGATACAACAAAAGACAGTGATCAGGCGGCAGCCGATAAAGTTGCAAAGCTGATCGACGACATTTATGTACAGGAAAGAACAGACAAAACAGATGAGCAGTGTAAAGCGGCTAAAGAGGCCTGGGATGCACTTACGGATGCACAGAAAGAATTGGTAGAGGGAGAGAATGCAGATCCAGATTATTTTGGAAGAGACACAGGAGATGCATCAAAGGATGATCCGCTCAATGCAGATGACATCGGGGAGAATGAGCTTTTAGTAGTAAGCTTTGGAACATCATTCAATGACAGCCGTGCAGCAGATATCGGTGGTGTGGAGAAGGCACTTCAGGAAGCTTATCCTGATTGGTCCGTAAGAAGAGCATTTACAGCACAGATTATTATCAATCATGTACAGGCTCGTGATGACGAGAAAATTGATAATGTAGAACAGGCACTGGATCGTGCAGTAGATAATGGTGTTAAGAATCTGATCATTCAGCCGACACATTTGATGCATGGAGCAGAATATGATGAATTGACAGAGGCGGTTGAGAAATATCAGGATAAATTTGAAACTGTAAAAATTGCAGAACCACTTCTTGGAGAAGTTGGATCAGATGCATCCGCAATCAATGAAGATAAAGAAGCTGTAGCAAAAGCAATCACAGCAGAAGCTGTAAAAACAGCAAAATATGATAGCTTAGATGCAGCAGCTGAAGATGGAACAGCATTTGTATTTATGGGACACGGAACATCTCATACAGCAAAGATCAGTTATTCGCAGATGCAGACACAGATGGAAAAACTGGGATACAAGAATGTATTTATCGGAACAGTAGAAGGAGAACCGGAAGATACATCATGTGAAGCAGTGATTGAAAAAGTAAAAGATGCAGGATATAAAAACGTAATCCTCCGTCCACTTATGGTTGTGGCAGGAGATCATGCTAACAACGATATGGCAGGTGATGATGACGATTCATGGAAGAGTCAGTTTGAGGCATCTAAGGAATTTGACAGTGTGGAGACACAGATTGCAGGACTTGGAGAAATCGCAGATGTTCAGCAGTTATATGTGGCACATACAAAAGCAGCAATGGACGCAGAAGGAATCAAAACAGAGCAGGCGTCAAAAACAGCATTGGAAGATGGAACATATACAGCAGAATTTAATACAGACAGTTCTATGTTTCATGTAAATGAGGCAATGGATGGAAAAGGAACACTGACAGTAAAAAACGGTAAGATGACAATCCATGTCAGTCTTGTGTCTAAAAATATTGTAAATCTGTTCGAAGGAACAGCAGAAGATGCACAAAAAGATGGAGCAAAGCTGTTAGAACCTACGACTGATACAGTAAAATATAGTGATGGAACAAGCGAAGAGGTGAATGGATTCGATGTTCCGGTTCCGGCACTTGATAAAGAATTTGATCTTGCTTTAATTGGAACAAAAGGAAAATGGTACGATCATAAGGTGAGTGTATCCAATCCGGTAAAAGCAGAATAGTAAATACAAAGAAGATATTCGATTTAGGAAAATGAATCGAATATCTTCTTTTTTGGTTGCATAACATAGGATAAAAAAGTAAAATACTTATAGGAATGTAATAATGAACGTGATGAGAATATCAATATAAAGGAGTGGATATGAAAGATATCTATATTATTTTGATTCCGTTTCTAGGGACTTCGCTTGGCGCAGCGTGTGTATTCTTTATGAAAAATTCGCTGAGCGATTCTGTGGAGCGGTCGTTGACTGGATTTGCCGCAGGAGTAATGATAGCAGCATCCGTATGGAGTCTGTTAATTCCGGCAATCGAGCAGTCAGAAAATATGGGGAAATGGTCGTTTATTCCGGCAGTGACAGGATTCTGGGCCGGGGTACTTTTTTTGTTGTTGCTAGATCGTGCAATTCCGCATTTGCATCGGAATAGTGAGAAAGCAGAAGGACCAAAGAGTAAATTACAGCGGACCACAATGATGGTGCTGGCAGTAACGCTTCACAATATTCCGGAAGGCATGGCAGTCGGAGTGGTTTATGCGGGATATTTATCTGGAAATGAAAAGATTACAGCGGCAGGTGCACTCGCTTTATCTATTGGAATTGCAATACAAAATTTCCCGGAGGGGGCAATTATTTCATTGCCGCTTAGAGCAGAAGGCATGAAGAAAACAAAAGCATTTGTCGCCGGTGTGTTGTCTGGAATTGTGGAACCGATAGGAGCAGTACTGACAGTTTTAGCAGCAGGATTGATCATTCCGTCAATGCCATATCTTTTAAGCTTTGCGGCAGGTGCAATGATCTATGTTGTGGTTGAGGAGTTGATTCCAGAGATGTCTCAAGGCGAACATTCCAATATAGGGACAGTATTTTTTGCGGTAGGATTTACTGTTATGATGATGCTGGATGTGGCACTTGGATAGCAAAAGTACATAGGAAAACGCTCTGTGAGGATGTGTAGTGATTTTAATGAGAATATGTCAGCTTACGCTGACCTTAATCACGCACCAGGCCTCACGTGCGTTTGACTTGAAGAAGGGGGAATGAAGGGTATGTTCATAGTGAGAGGAATCAATATCCTAGGATGTGTGCTGCTGGGAATCTGTGCAGACAGGGCGAGACGAAAGAATGGAGAATTGGCGAAAAGTGTGTGGGTATATGAGATGGCTGCATGTGCATGTGCGATCCTGTTTACAATGTATGTATATACTTCGAACCCTCAGGTGGCGACAGTGCTCAAGAGTCTTCTTATGGCAGGAGTAGACTGGCTTTTGCTATTGTTGATGGATTTTACGCAGCGCTATACAGAGCAGTTTAAAGAAGTCAGATTTATAAGAAATGCAATGATAGTCTATGCGAGTCTGGATACATTGTTTGCTTTGGCTAATATATGGTCAAAACAGATATTTTATGTGGAGATTACAGCAGATGCTCAAAAGCAGATATATTACGGAAGCTGGCAATATGTCCGGATGATGCATAGCATATATACGGTGGGGATTGTTGCGATAATGCTTTTGACATATTGCATCGTTATTCTTAAAACATCGCGTTTTTATCGGATACGTTATACAATGATTGGACTGGCATTTTTATTAGATGGGATCGCATTTATATTTGCAGTACGGATAAGGGGAGAATATAATCTGTCATTTGTATTTTTTAGTATAACATCCGTCGTTATTTATTATTTTAGTTTGTGCTATGTGCCAAATGAATTACTGCAGAAAACATTTGCATTATTAATACAGGAATCCAATAGCGGGATAATCTGTTTTGATAATCTCGGCAGATGCATATACTGTAATGATGTAGTAAAAGAGCTTTGTCAAATAGGAGAAGATCTGGGTACTATAGAAAGACAATACAGGAAATGGTATACGGGAAATAAAGAAGATTTTGTGCAATCTTCGATTATATACCATACAGCGTATGAAGGAAAAGCGGGAAAAGACAGAAAATTTGAAATCGTGGTCACACAGCTCCACGATGAGAAAGATGTTGTGGTCGGAGTTTGTTTTACATTTTATGACAGGACAAAAGAACAGGAAAAGCTGGAGTATGAACAATATCGTGCAACGCATGACAGTTTGACAGGAATGTTAAATAAAGAACAGTTTTATGAAGAAACATATCAATTACTGCATAAATATTCAGATGAGAGCTTTTATATATTATACACGAATATTGAATCTTTTAAGTTTGTAAATGATATTTTCGGAATTGCAAAAGGAGATGAGATTCTCTGTAGACAGGCAGCGTCTATGGAAAGTTACGGAACAGAAAAGGTGTTGTGCGCCAGAATACAAGGTGATCATTTTGCAATGTGCATTCCGGAATCCGAATTCTCGACAGAGCGTATCAGTGATGCAATTCAGAAAATAGAAGAGGAATTTACAAGTAATGTTTTTCATTTGCGTATATATGCAGGGGTATATGAAGTCGGAGACATAGAAGAGCCGATAAGCATTATGTGCGATAAGGCGAATATAGCCGGTGGGACAATTAAAAACAATTATCAAAAAAGAATTGCATTTTATAATACAGTACAACTTATACAGTCTCTGAAGGAAAAATCAATCATAGGAGAATTTGAATGTGCATTAAATAAAGAAGAATTTGCGATGTTCTTGCAGCCACAGGTAGATGCAAAAGGTCAGGTTCAGGGAGCAGAAGCACTTGTACGTTGGATTCATCCTGAAAAAGGTGTTGTTGCTCCGGGCAGATTTATGGACACATTGGAAAAGACTGGATTAGTATATAAATTAGACAAGTATATGTGGGAAAAAGCTGCACAAAAATTAAAAGAGTGGAAGCAAAAAGAAATACCATATTATATTTCTGTAAACATTTCTACAAAAGACTTTTTCTTCCTGGATATTTACGAAACATTTGTTCAACTGATAGAACAGTATGAGATAGAGCCGGAGAGGCTAAAATTAGAGATTACAGAGACAACGCTGATGTCAGATTTCAAAGAAAACATGAAAATATTGGGAAAGCTTCAAGCGTATGGTTTCCAAATTGAAATTGATGATTTTGGAAGTGGATATTCATCCTTGAATATGCTGAGGAACATCAAGGCAAATGTCTTGAAAATTGACCGTGATTTTTTGGTGGCGACAGAAAATGAAGTGCGAGATCAGGATATTCTACAAAGCATCGTTGTACTTGCGGAGAAAATCGGCATGAGTGTGATTGTGGAAGGGGTAGAAACAAAGAAGCAGTTAGAAATGTTGATAGGTATGGGATGTAGGCTGTTTCAGGGATATTATTTTTCTAAGCCACTTAGCGTTGAGAAGTTCGAGGAATTCTTGAATTCAAATCAACATGAATTTTAGATTATGACGATGGAAGAAATAAAAATACATATTATAGACAAGAGTATACATTTATCTTATAATGTATGAGGTTTACACACTAAAGGGGAAAAAGATGAAATCAGATGTGGTTATGACAAGACAACAGGCAGATGAATGGATTGCACATTTAGAAAATATATTTTCAGTGGTTCGTCTACTCGATGCAGAAGATATTAAAAAGAGAATAGATGGAGTGGAAACAGATACACCTGTTGCATGCCAGTGCTATTCATTCTGGAACAGGAAAGAACAATGCAGCAATTGTATATCAATCAAAGCTTTACAAGAGAAAAGTCAATATACAAAGCTGGAATATCTCGACTCGCAGATGTTTTATGTGATTGCAAGATATGTAGAGATTGATGGAAAAGCATATGTAGTAGAAATGTTATCCTGTCTGGAAGATGAAACAGTATTGGATTCTAAAGGGAAAAGTCTTTTGATCAGTAAGTTGGCTCAATATAATGAAGAGTTATATCGAGATGCACTGACAGGAGTCTATAATCGTCGCTATTATGAAGCTTATGTGAAAAAAATGAACGGACGCATGGGCATTGCAATGATGGATTTGGATGACTTTAAATTATATAATGATACTTTGGGACATAATGCAGGAGATATGGTTTTAAAAACCGTAGCCAGAGAAATTCAGGCATGTATCAGGAAAACCGATATATTGATCCGAGTTGGAGGAGATGAATTTTTACTTTTACTTCCGGATATTGATGAGACAGTATTTGCAAAAAAATTAAGACAGATACAAAAGAGAATCTATGATGCAGAAGTACCGGAATACTCCTGGTTACATATCTCTGCAAGCATTGGCGGGGCATTGAAAGGCGAAGAGCCGATTGAAGAAACAGTTGCAAGAGCGGATCAGTTGATGTATCAGGCAAAACAGAAAAAGAATATGATCGTGACTGATACAGATAAAACGAAAAATCTAGAAACAACGGGTAAACAACGCGTTTTAATTGTAGATGATTCAGAGATAAACAGAGAAATGCTTGCGGAAATGTTAAAAGATGATTTTGATATTCTTGAAGCAGCCAGTGGTGAAGAATGTGTTGAAATGTTGCAGAAGCAAGGGACAGAGATTTCGGTTATCTTATTAGATGTCATTATGTCAGGGATGGATGGTTTTGATGTTCTGGAATATATGAATGAAAATCATTGGATCAAAGACATACCGGTCATAGTTATTTCGAAGGATAACTCCATTGCAAGTGTGACGAAAGCATATCGGATGGGTGCATCTGAGTATATCGGCAGACCATTTGATGCACAGGTTATCTATCAGAGAGTTTGCAATGTGATCAAGCTATATGCAAAGCAGAGAAGATTGATCGCACTTGTGACAGAACAGATTTACGAGAAAGAAAAAAATGAACGAGTACTGGTAGATTTGTTGAGTCAGATCGTGGAACTTCGTAATGGCGAAAATGGAGCACATATCCGTCACATGCATATTTTAACAGAGATGCTGTTGGAACAATTGGTTCAAAAGACAGACCGCTATAAGCTGAACTGGTCGGATCAACTTGTTATTAAAACAGCGTCTGCGTTACATGATATTGGGAAAATCGGAATCAGTGAAAAGATTTTAAATAAAAAAGAGTCGCTGACAGAGCGTGAGAAAGAACTGGTACAGGCACATACCATGCTCGGAGCATCGATGCTTAAAAATCTGGATTCACATAAAGAGGATGACCTGGTAACAACAGCTTACGAAATATGCAGATGGCATCATGAACGATATGATGGAAAAGGCTACCCGGATGGGCTTAAAGGGGATGAAATTCCGATTTCAGCGCAGATTGTTTCATTGGCAGATGCTTATGATAAATTGACTCGGGATCGTGTGAATAAGAAAGGTATTTCTCACAAGGAAGCAATCAACATACTATTGTATGAGAGGGCTTCGGAATTTAATCCGATTCTGTTAGAATGTCTTGAGGAAATTCAGGAAAACATCAGCAGAGCTATGCGGGATGGAGGCAGAGATTTAGAATCGTTTAATGAGGGCTCTGCTTATAAAAAAATGATAGAAGAGGCTGAGGAATAGACGCCTATGATGACAGAACTTGAAAAATATTATAATAAGTTTAACGAAGAAAAACGTCTGACAAGCAGACATGGACAGGTGGAGTTTATTACTTCTATGAAATATATTCATAAATATTTGCCTGTGGATAAGTCTGCAAAAATCCTGGATGTTGGTGCGGGAACCGGAAGATATAGTGTTCAACTTGCCGAAGAAGGATACGATGTGACAGCAGTAGAACTTGTGAAATACAATCTGGGAATTTTGAAAAAGAAAAACAGTGCTGTAAAAGCATATCAGGGAAATGCAATGAAGCTTTCCCGTTTTCAGGACAAAGAGTTTGATCTGATTCTTATATTTGGGCCAATGTACCATTTGTACTCAAAGGAGGATAAGGTAAAAGCTCTTACTGAAGCGAAACGTGTGTTAAAAGATGAAGGTGTGATTCTGGTGGCATACTGTATGAATGAGTATAGTGTTTTGACTTATGGGTTTAAACAGAATCACATTTTGGAATGTATGGAAAATGGTAAGATAGATGAAAAATTCAGAGTGCAGCCGGGAGAGGCCGACCTGTATGATTATGTGAGACTGGAAGATATCGACTCATATAATGATGCGGCAGAAATGGAACGTATACAGATCATTTCGGCAGATGGTCCGTCGGATTATATGCGACCGGTATTAAATGCGATGGATGAAAAAACATTTCAGACATTTATAGAATATCATTTGTCTACTTGCGAGCGCTTGGAACTGGTGGGGGCCGGTTCACATACAGTAGACATTATAAGGAAAAGGGATAATAAAAAACATGAATGATTTAAAACCAAAGTTGTTTGAGGTATTAAAAGATTATAATAAAGAACAATTGATGAAGGATATCATTTCCGGAATCATTGTTGCGATTATTGCATTACCACTTTCAATTGCTCTTGCAATTGCTTCCGGGGTAGGACCTGAGCAAGGTCTTTATACTGCAATCATTGCAGGCTTCTTTATTTCGTTTTTCGGCGGAAGCCGTGTGCAGATTGGAGGACCAACGGCGGCGTTTGTCGTAATTATATATGGGATTGTTGCCCAGTATGGAACAGACGGGCTGGTTGTAGCGACGATTTTAGCCGGAATTATTCTGGTAATCATGGGATTGTGTAGATTTGGTTCCTTGATCAAATATATTCCATATACAATAACGACAGGGTTTACCTGTGGTATCGCAGTGACCTTATTTGTCGGACAGTTGAAAGATTTCTTCGGTCTTGAGATGGGAGCAGTTCCATCCGAGTTTGTGCAAAAAATCATTGCGTATGCAAATCATATTTCAACAATTAATGTAGTTGCCCTGGGGATTGGCGCACTTGCTGTTGTAATCATGCTTGTGTGGCCGAAGGTGACAGATAAAATTCCGGGTTCTTTAGTTGCTATTATTATAACAACAGCAATCGTATATTTTGCTAATCTTCCGGTCAATACGATAGGAAGTGTTTACGGGAAATTAAATTCTTCATTCCCGGTATTTCATATGCCATCCGTGTCTTTTGAGTTGGTACAAGAGATGCTTTCACCTGCATTTACAATTGCAATTCTGGCTGGAATCGAATCGCTTCTGTCAGCAGTTGTTTCAGATGGTATGATAGGAGATAATCATAAGTCGAATGCAGAACTTATCGGACAGGGACTTGGAAATATTTTCTCAGGACTTTTTGGCGGAATTCCTGCTACAGGTGCAATTGCCAGAACAGCGGCAAATGTAAGAAATGGGGGACGTACTCCGATTGCCGGAATTGTACATTGTATCACACTGGCAATTATTTTACTTCTTCTAATGCCGCTTGCAGCATTGATTCCAATGACAACGCTTGCAGCAGTACTTCTTGTCGTGGCGGCAAATATGGCAGACTGGAATTCATTTTTCAGACTGTGCAAAACAGCACCGAAGAGTGATGTGATTGTATTGGTTGCAACATTCTTCCTGACAGTATTCTTTGATCTGGTAGTTGCAATTGAAGTCGGTGTCGTGCTTGCATCCTTGTTATTTATGAAACGTATGGCAGAAACAGCAGATATTAAAACATGGAAATACGTTGATGAGCCGGATATCACACCAGGTGAAGCTGAAAAACTAAGAGATATCCCTCGAAGTATTCGTGTGTTTGAGATTTCAGGACCATTGTTCTTTGCAGCAGCAGACCAGATATTAGGTATTAACAGTGATCACAGAACAAAAGTAATCGTAATTCGAATGAGAAGCGTACCTGCTATCGATGCAAGTGCGATGAAAACGTTGAGAGAACTTGTAGAACGGGCTGAGAAAAAACATATTACAATTATATTCTCCCATGTAAATGAACAGCCGATGGCAGTTATGGAGAAAGATCATTTTGTAGAAGATGTTGGAAAAGATAATTTCCGCACAAATATCGTTGAAGCATTGGATTATGCAGAGTCTCTTGTAAAATAGTATGAAGAAGGAATAAGGTATAGAATGAATAAAAAGAGAATAGGTCGAATAATAGAATTCTTACTAATTATTTTTTGTATTATGTCGCTTGCGTTTTTGGTGAAACAGACATATCAAAAAAATCAAGAGATAGAGAGTGTGGTAACAGAAATTTCATCAGATTGGTTTTATTATCAAGATGGCAAAAAAATAGATGTAAATCTGCCCGTAACGATTACGAATTATAAGGAAGATACTCTTAATCTGTATCATGTAGGTATTACCGGTGAGGAGGATTTGAAAACAATTATTACAAAAGGTGCATATTATCGGATTCAGATTAAATTGGGAGCACGGGTATTATATGAATATAATGACGAAGTGTTTCCAAGAAACGCTCAGATGCGGCATAAATTAGAGTGTCGAACGCAGCTTCCGGATCATGTTGGCGGAAAGAAAATAACCTGCGTGTATAAAAATGATGGCAGCAACACTTTTAAAATCGAACCCATATATATTGGATATAGTGATGCAGTTTTGCGTTATCAGCTGACTTCTGAAGGTTTGGTATTGTTGCTTGTGTTTATCATGTTTTTGATCAGCATGGCATCATTAGCAGTTCATATTTATTTAAAATGCAAGAAGGTTGTAGAAACACGATTTTTACATGCAGCGATTTACTTGGTCAGTTGTGGAATATGGTGTCTGACAGATACCTCTCTGTTTCAGAACTTGTTTGATTACTCTCCGGCAGTAGCTTATGTTTCGTTTTACATGTTTATGTTTTTCCCTATTCCGATGATTCATTTTATTGGGGATACCAGAGGAATGGAGAAATATAGGATTCTGAATTGGTTGAAGTATATTTTTTATGTAAATATTCTGGTACAGAGTGTATTGAAACTGCTTCAAGTATTTGAGCTTATCGATATGCTGAGAATTACGCATATACTTATTGTAATCGCAATTATAATATTGGAAATATGCTTATATAAAGAATATCAGGAAAAAAGGACGGAAGAAATCAGAACAATTTTATTTGCATTTGTAGTAGTATCTGTAATAGGAATCACTTCATTGCTGCTCTACTGGGTATTTGATATTACGAGATATGGTTTCATATTTGAGCTTGGAAATCTGATCTTTTCCATTATTTTGATGAGTGGATTGTTACATACAGCATTTCATAATATGCAGTTTCGAGTAGAGGCAACGATTTATAATAAACTGGCACGTAGAGACAACCTGACACAGTTGCCGGATATTCAGTATTTTCAAGAGTGGCTGCCAGAACAAAATGTTTCTAAAATCTATATGACAGCAGTTGTGCTGTTTCAATTAAAACGTGTAAATACGATTTTTGGAACCAGCTTTGGAAATGAAATGCTTCGGAAAGTATCAGAGTATATAAAGGAGCGGGTGGATGTAAACCAGATGTTCCGTGTAGGAGGAAATCAGTTTATTCTTACTGCATATTCAAAATCTGAGGCAAAGCGGATGCAAAAGGAACTGAAAGAATTATTTGACGAAGAGCTTCGGATTGGTGAAGAACAAATTCATATTCCGGCAATCATATGTGGTGTGGAATATGAACATGGTCAGGAGAGTGAGGTAGTCCTATCATATATTGAATATCTGACGGCGCAGGCAGTAAAAAGTGGTGATACAATCGTGATCCAGGGCAATCAAGAAACCATGGATGGCTTTCAATATGAAAAGGAAATCGAAAGCTTTCTGCCAAAAGCAATCCGTGAGGATTTATTTGAAGTATATTATCAGCCGATATATTCATTAGAAAGACAAAGGTTTGTAGCGGTAGAAGCACTAAGCCGTTTAAGACATCCGAAATTTGGTATGATACCGCCGGATGTATTTATTAGAATTGCAGAAAATACGGGTCAGATTAATGCGTTAAGTTCTCTTCAATTTCGAAGAATCTGCCGTTTTATGAAAGCAAATCCTAAGTTGCGAGAAAAGTTACTAAGTGTGAAATTTAATCTTTCCCCGGCACAGTTTTTGAAAAAGGGATACTGTCATAGTTTGATAGCTATGATCCGCGAATACGATCTTCCGGTTTCATTTTTCCAGTTCGAGATTACGGAGACGGTGGCAACAGAATATAATGAAGAACTTTATCGTTTTGTAAAAGAATTACAGGCAGAAAGAATAGGATTGTGTCTGGATGATTTTGGTTCGGGGTATGCAAATCTGAATACTGTATTAAAACTTCCGTTTGCATGTGTTAAGATGGATCGTTCATTACTTCAGGGAATTATGGAAGATGAAAAAGTAGCGAGGTTCTATCGAAATATGTGTGCAATTCTAAAAAATCAGGGATATAATCTGATTGCAGAAGGTGTGGAAGAAAAGAAAGAAGTAGAATTGCTAAACCAGTGGGGAATCGACCTGATTCAGGGGTATTATTTCTCCAGACCGGTATGCGAGGAAGAGATATTGAGACAAATCGTGGACTAAAATGAATGGAGATTAGCATGAAAATTGTATTTTTAGACGTAAAAACAATTGGTGAGGATATTGACCTGTCACAATATGAAACACTGGGAGAAGTTGTCAAGTATGACTTTTCTTCCATAGAAGAAGTGCCGGAAAGGGTGAAGGATGCGGATGTAATTATTCTGAATAAAGTACAGATTAATGAGCAGGCGATCGGTACTGCAAAGAATCTAAAATTAGTTTGCGTCACAGCGACCGGTACAAATAATCTGGATAAGGAATATCTGGAAAAACGAGGGATCGCATGGCGGAACGTGGCGGGATATTCTACAGAGACAGTGACGCAGCATACATTTGCAATGTTGTTTTATTTATTGGAAAAGATGCGTTACTATGATGACTATGTGAAAGAAGAGCATTATGTAAATGATGTACAGTTTACACATTTTGCAGAACATTTTACAGAGATTCATGGAAAAACATGGGGAATTATCGGGCTTGGAAATATTGGAAGAAGAGTAACGGAGATTGCAAGAGCATTTGGTGCACATGTGATTTATTATTCTGCATCGGGAAGTCCGGCACAGGAAGGGTATGAGCAGGTTGACTTAGACACATTGTTATCCACATCGGATATTGTGTCGGTGCATGCTCCGCTTAATGAGTATACAGAAGGGCTGATGAACCGGGAAGCATTTGTCAAAATGAAGAAAAATGCGATATTTCTGAATCTTGGAAGGGGTCCGATAGTAGTGGAGCAGGATTTATATGATGCGTTAGAAACGAGTGAAATTGCTGCGGCTGGTCTGGATGTGTTGACAAAAGAACCGATGAGTGTGGATAATCCTCTTAGAAAAATCAAAGACAGTGGAAAACTTTTAATTACGCCGCATATTGCATGGGCGAGCGTCGAGGCAAGAACGAAATTGATGGACATTATATTTGGACAGGTGAAAGAATTCTTTGCGTAGAGTTTGAGAAATATAATAAAGCAGGACATACATTTTAAGAGAATGTATATCCTGCTTTTTATGCTTTTAAGGAAGGCTGTTTATTTTGCTTCAGCCATAACACCAACTTTATTTTCTTTTGCTTTATGTTTATCATACATTGCAAACATACCGGCTAACAGAGTACCGGAGATGGAGTGCCATGTACAAGATACGGCACAGATGATTGCTGACTCCGGAGTAGAAGCAAACTGAGCTGTTGTAGTTGCAAGGTTAGTTGCGAGTCCGGCGTTCTGCATACCGACTTCGATAGAAATAGTTCTTTTTTTAGCTATATTCATACCAACAAGTTTTCCGGCTCCGTAGCCAAGTAAATATCCGAGTCCATTATGAAGTAATACAGCGACGAAGATGACAACACCGGATTGGAAGAATTTAGAACCCTGAGAAGAAACAACTCCACCGACTACGCAGGCAAGACCAAGTACGGCAACACCAGGCATCATTTGCTGAATCTCATGGAACATTTTCTTTTTGCCACAGAGATAATTTAACAAGAAACCAACACCGACAGGGAGAATTACAGTTTCAATGATGGATACGAACATTGGAAGTCCTTTGATGCTGATCTGTGTGCCGCTGGCAAGCAATGAGACCATAAGCGGTGTCATAACTGGGGAAAGCAGTGTAGAAACTGTTGTCATTCCGACAGAAAATGCGACGTCCCCACCGCACAGATAAGACATAATGTTAGAAGATACACCACCAGGGCAGCAGCCAACAAGAATCAAACCAAGTGCGATACCATCAGGCAGATGCAAAGCTTTAGTAAGTGCAAATGCGAGGAATGGCATAATCAGATACTGGGCAAGTGCACCAACGCAGATATCAAATGGGCGCTGAGCAAGAATTTTAAAATCTTCAGTTGTAAGTGTAAGTCCCATGCTGAACATGATGATACCGATGATAATAGATTGACAGGTAAATTTGTTAGATACCGGGTCAGTGAAAAGCTGAAAATTAACCCATCCCATCATGGTAGGGATGAAGAATGTGACAACTGCGATTGCGATGACGACCACAGAAGTATAATCTGATAAAAATTTGCTTGCTTTTTGTAATGCTTTCATTACGAGTACCTCCTAAAATATGTTTGTTCATGTTGCGGTTTACAAGAATTGTAAATCGTAACTTGTTCACCAAATCCAGAGGAATGAAAAGATAAAAAAATCCCTTCTCAGACCAAAAATCTGAAAAGGGACGAATAAATCCGCGTTACCACCCTAATTCTGCAAATAAAATCTGCAACACTCTAACGTACTATCATACGCGTTCCCTATAACGGAGGAGACCGGCGAGGTTTACTTAATCGTGCTTTCAACCCGCTTCTTAGAGAGGATATCCTTATCTGTTTATTACCTGCTTCCAGCAAACGCAGGCTCTCTGTGAAATAAAATAAGATATGGCATTGTTCTCATCGACGAATTTCGGTGAACTGTATTTGTTTTACAATTACGCATTATAGACCTCTGAAATGAAATGTCAAGAACAAATTTTGTATGAAACAAAAAACAGAGTATCTTTATGATTGACTTGAATTGTATTTTTGAGTAGTTTATAATAAATCGAATTCATTTATAGAAACTGGAAAGGAAGATGGAAGATGTTGAAGGGAAAAACAGTGTTATTAGGTGTAACAGGAAGCATTGCAGCATATAAGATTGCATCACTTGCAAGTGCATTGAAGAAGCTTCATGCGGATGTGCATGTATTGATGACACAGAATGCGACGAATTTTATTAATCCGATTACATTTGAGAGCCTTACGGGAAATAAATGTCTGGTGGATACATTTGACCGGAATTTTCAGTTTCAGGTAGAGCATGTTTCAATAGCAAAGAAAGCGGACGTAGTAATGATCGCACCGGCAAGTGCCAATGTTATTGGAAAGCTTGCGCATGGAATTGCAGATGATATGCTGACTACTACGGTGATGGCATGCAAATGTAAGAAATATATTTCACCGGCTATGAATACGAATATGTTTGAGAATCCTATCGTGCAGGATAATTTAAAAACATTGGAGCATTATGGATATGAGGTGATCCAGCCGGCAAGCGGATATTTGGCATGTGGAGATACGGGGGCAGGTAAGATGCCGGAACCGGAGACTCTGCTTGCATATATTGAAAAAGAGATTGCCCGTGAGAAAGATTTGCAAGGCAAGAAGATTCTTGTTACGGCAGGACCGACACAAGAAGCAATTGATCCGGTAAGATACATTACGAATCATTCTTCGGGTAAAATGGGATATGCAATTGCAAAAGCTGCGATGCTTCGTGGTGCAGAGGTTACGCTGGTAAGTGGACGTACTGCGATTGAAGCTCCGCTTTTTGTAAATGTTGTGCCAATCGTTACGGCAAAAGATATGTTTGAAGCGGTGACGGGAATCAGTAATGAGCAGGATATTATTATCAAAGCTGCGGCTGTTGCGGACTATCGTCCGGCAGTTGTTAGTTCTGAAAAAGTTAAGAAAAAAGAAGGTCAGATGTCTATAGAGTTAGAACGGACAGATGACATTTTGAAATATTTGGGAGAAAATAAAAGAGAAGGACAGTTTTTATGTGGCTTTTCTATGGAAACCCAGAATATGATCAGTAATTCCAGAGCCAAACTTGAAAAGAAAAACCTGGATATGGTTGCAGCCAACAATGTAAAAGAGGCTGGCGCAGGCTTCCAGGGAGATACCAATGTATTGACTCTGATTACGCAGAAGGAGGAAACATCACTTCCGCTTATGAGCAAGGAGGATGCAGCCAATAAACTTCTGGATAAAATTCTTGAATTGACGATTCGCTAAGAAAGTCAGTTACAAGAGAATCGCCCATATGTGCTTCAAGTGATAAGAGGATACAAAGAATGGGCGGCAACTTAATAACACACACCGTATTGCATCCGCACAAAGCGGAGCGGTAACAAGGAGGAAAACATGAACAACAAAACAAAAAAATTCAACACGATGCAACTTGCTACATTGGGACTTATGACAGCAGTCCTTATCATTATGTCCTGTACACCATTAGGTTATCTGAACATTGGACCACTGGCAATTTCATTTAATGTAATTCCGGTTGCAATTTGTGCAATCGTATTAGGACCGACAGGTGGTGCAATTGCCGGACTGATCTTTGGACTGACAAGCTTTGGTCAGTGTATTGGAATCGGCGGAGTCAGCGTAATGGGAGCAATGCTCTTTAGTATCAATCCTGTTCTGGCATTTATCCAGCGTGTAGTTCCACGTCTTTTGGATGGTTTGCTTATCGGATTTATTTATAAAGCAACAAGAAAAAGAACGAATGCATATGTGGCAAGTGCAGTGACAGGATTCTTTTCAGCATTTTTAAATACTTTGTTTTTTATGACATTTTTAGTAGTATTATTTGGAAATACAGAATATGTGCAGGGGCTTATGAACGGAAGAAATGTGATTATCGGATGCTGCATGATGGTTGGTGTGAATGCTATCAGTGAGATGGTTGCATCTACAGTTATCACAGGTGCAATAGGAGCGGCACTTTCCAAAGCACGTTTGCTGCCTTCGGAGAAATAGTATTGCTTGCGTTGCTGGTCACAGTTACTGTGAACAGTAACTTGCTTGCTTTAGAGAAATAGAATTCTTGCCAGAGAAAGTATTTTGTGTTAGAATCAGTCTGTAATTGTGTGTATCTGTTCAAGAATAACGGGTACAAGGACGTTTACAAAAGCGGGGTATGAATAATGGAAATGGAACAAGAAGTAACAATTATGAAAGAGTTCGAGCAGTTGAAACCATTTCTTTTGAGTGCACAATTAGGAAGCTATGTAGTGCTTCCGTTGAAGTACAGAAAAGAAGAGCTTGACCAGGTATGGCTGAAGGCAAACTGTGAGAAACAAGATATTACAACGACGAATCTGACAGAACAGGCAAAGATATTATTTAAAGAAAATGATCCAATGCATGTTGGTGTCTGCTACAAGTTCCTGCGTGAGACATTTATCAAAGAATTGCTAGATAATATAGAAGTAGAGAACGTAATGGGATTTGCCGTTACAGATTTGGATCAGGATAGAATCGAACTTGGAATAAACTGGGAGAAGGATGGATTTGATATTCATTCTGCTTATTTATATGTGTTTGAGACAGGAGTTGCATTCTTATGTATGGGACTTCGTTATAGTCGAATGGATGCGATCGCCCAGATTTGTAATCCGGGAAGTGCAGATACACAGTCTCGATATTTTTATCTGGATAATGAGAAAAAGACGCATGAATTTTCGCTGGATGAAAAACTGGATATATTACTGGATACAATTGGTCTGGAAGTATTTCATCGTAGTGGAACATCTGTGTTCTTAGATGCATTTACATATAATCTGGCTATGATCGGAAGAAGATTCCGTGACTTAGATACGATAAGACGAGTAACTTGTAATCAGAATAATATGCTGCCTTTATCTACGGATGTGGATGAAGACATGACAGGTGCACTGCAGTACCTGTATGCAGCACAGGATAAGATTCATCTGGCATATAACTGGGGAGCATGTGTTTCAGATCAGGCAGTATCCTATGTTATGGCAGACTATAATCTGAACATGGAAGGTCAGATGAAGCAGCATGCAGAAGATAAACTTCCGGCAGTAATCATCGCACTTTATGAGAAATATACATGTCAGTATCTGACAGAACAGGCAGCTGCGGAAGATATGAAAGCGAAAGAAAAGCAGGAAATCAAAGATATACTGATGCATTTTCAGGCATTCGGTGTAGTGCGTGCTATGAATCTTTCAAGAAATTATGAGATTAAGATTATTTATCAGCATTTATTAGATATGAATGGAATTGAAGGTTCGATCAATGATCTCGATAAGAAATTGAATTTCTTAAATGAGCAGATAAAAGATATGGCTGAGAAGAAACAAAACCATATGATGGAATTGGTAGTGGGATGCTGTAGCATTTCAATTTTGTCTTCTGTATTCATGATTATGAATCTCATGGGAATAAGTGCAGCTACACAGTGGGTTGTGCTGGGAACAGTGATTGGCATTGGTGTAGTGGGAGCTTTAGTGACAATGCTTCGTAAGACAAATGTTGTATCAGCATTTTCAGAAAATATGGAGAAACTGTACGATCATTTTGAAGTGGTAAAAGAGAATGTCAATGAGACATTGGCTGAGAGAGCAGAAGCTAAAGAAGAAGCAAGAGCTGCAAAAGAAGCCGCTGAAGAAGAGGCACTGGCTGAGCAGGAAGCAGCCGAGAAAGCTGCGCAGGAAGAACCAGAAAAGAAAGAATCTCAGCAGATTATTCATATAGAGGATAAGACTGCCCAAAAAAATAATGTAGATGATAATATTAAACATGCGTAGGCAATAATAAGGCAGAAAGAGGCAATCTTAGGATGGCTGAAAACAAATAAGGTACGCATTTATAATAGATAAAAATGATTTATAGATAAATTCAATAAATAAACCCAGACATGTAAAAAAGCTATAAGCACATGTCTGGGTTTTATTGTATTTGAAAGAAAAAAATGATACTTTGGATATAGTTGGATACGAAAGGGGAAGTTATGAATTACGTAGGAATTGATATTGGTTCGACAGCATCAAAAGTCGTAACAAGAGGTGACTGCCAGATGCAGTTTGTATTGCCAACCGGATGGAGCAGTAAAGAAACATGCAAGATAATCCAGGAACGATTGCAGGAATCGGGAATCGATGTGCTGGCAGATTCTACGAAGGTTGTTGCAACCGGATATGGCAGGGTTGCGGTAGATTTCGCAGATTATGTGATTACAGAAATTACCTGTCATGGAAGAGGCGGACGGGAGATAGCAGGAGAAAATTGTGGAATCATTGATGTGGGCGGACAAGATACAAAAGTGATTCTGGTAGAACGCGGCATGGTAAAAGATTTTTTGATGAATGATAAGTGTTCAGCAGGAACAGGAAAATTTTTGGAAATTATGGCAAATCGTTTGGGAGTGACGCTGCAGGAATTGTTTGAGATGGCAGAATCGGGAATGGTACTTCCGATTAGTTCTCTTTGTACAGTATTTGCCGAGTCAGAAGTGATCAATTATATTGGGGAAGGGCATAAAAGAGAAGACATTGCAGCCGGTGTAGTGGATTCTGTTGCTGCAAAGGTATGTCAGCTGGCACAGAGAAAAGAACTTCCGGATAAAGTGATTTTGACAGGTGGAATCAGCAACAGTACGTATTTTACAAGGATTTTGTCGGAAAAGATAGGACGAACCGTAGAACCAACAGAAGATGGCAGATATGCAGGAGCTCTTGGAGCGGCATTGCTGGCAGAAGAAAAAAGCAGAAAAAAACGATAAATAATGAAAGGATGAACAGAAGATGGAAATAATTAAGGATTTACCAGAGGTATTTGAGGAGTTTGCAGAACAGAGAAAGAATTCATTTCTTGCAGTAAAACAGTTGAAGGATAAAGGGATTCCGGTTATCGGAGCATATTGTACATATTTCCCGAAAGAAATTGCAATGGCAATGGGAGCAGCCACAGTAGGTTTATGCTCAACATCCGATGAGACAATTCCGGATGCAGAAAAAGATTTGCCTAAAAATTTATGTCCGCTGATTAAGTCCAGTTATGGATTTGCAAAGACAGATAAATGTCCATTTTTCTATTTTTCAGATGTAGTTGTCGGAGAGACTACATGTGATGGAAAGAAAAAGATGTATGAATATATGTCTGAATTTAAAGATGTGTTTGTAATGGAGCTTCCAAACTCTCAAAGTGCGACATCATTGCAGCTTTGGAAGAGTGAGATTGTACGTTTTAAAGAATATCTGGAAGAAAAATTTGGTGTGGCAATTACAGAAGAAAAAATTGCAGAGGCTATTAAAGAAGAAAATGAAGTAAGAAAATCTTTGAAAAATTTATATGAAGTGATGAAACACGAGCCGGCACCAATCAAAGGACATGATTTGTTTAAGGTACTTTATGGAAGTGGATTTAAATTTGACAGAAAAGCAATTCCGGCGGAAGTAAATGCATTGGCAGAGAAAATAGAAAAAGAATATGCAGAAGGTAAAATGTTGGAAAGTCGTCCACGTATTCTTGTAACCGGATGTCCAATCGGCGGAGCAACAGAGAAGATTGTTACAGCAATTGAGGAAAATGGCGGCGTGGTTGTAGCTTATGAAAACTGTTCCGGAGCAAAATCTATCGATAAGCTGGTAGACGAGGAAAATCCAGATGTATACCAGGCACTGGCAGAAAGATATCTAGCAATCGGCTGTTCCGTTATGACACCAAATCCAAATCGTCTTGAGCTGTTACAGAGATTGATTGATGAATATCAGGTTGACGGAGTAGTCGAGATGACATTACAGGCATGTCATACATATAATGTGGAGACACTGGCAATCCGTAAATTTGTCAATGAGAAGATGGGACTTCCGTATATCAATGTAGAGACAGATTATAGTCAGGCAGATGTGGGGCAGTTAAATACAAGAATTGCAGCATTTTTAGAGATGCTGTAGGATGTGGATGCAGAGTTTTGTTATTTAGTTCATTAAGTGGCAATACGTTCCTTACAAAAAATTGATATAAGAATTCTTGCTCAGATTCCATGAGCGGGTGACACATAAGAGCGTAAATTTTTGCTAAAAGCAAATGAATTTGAACTCAAACTTGCTGCTATGCAGCTTCAAACATGTTCGTTCAAATTCATTAACACAAAAATTTACGCTCTAAGTGTCACCAACGCTCACTCCATATTCGCTCGAATTTCTTATATCAATTTTTTTGTAAGTCATGTATCGGCTCAGTTCATGAAGTAAATGGAATTCAAAGGATATTGAGTGACAATATCTGCGATAATGGATTTCGGGGATTGAAGATGCAAAATTCTGATGGGAAGTATCTACAAGACATAGAAAAAGCAAGGTGAGGATGCATAATTTCAATGAGAAGCATCTTCACGTTATCGAAAACGTGGGATGCAGATGTAAAATTTGAAAAGGAAGTATCCTCAAATCCCAGAAAAGGCAAGATGTAGATGCAATTGTACATGTCAGGCAGGCTGAAAAGCATCTGCAAGTTCAAAGAAAAGTAAGTTGCGGATACATCGGTCCTAAAAAGAGTATCTGCAACAGCGAATAAGCGAGATGTGCAGATACATGAGGTGCCAGAAAAGTGAATCTTTCTGGCATCCTATCTATTTCAATCACGATACACCAAAAAGCAAGAAAAGACTATGCAATCCAGCGAATTGGAGTCGGGCTTGCCCGACGAAGCTGAGCAGGAGTGCATAGTCTTTTCTTGCTTGAAGAGCGTCGTGAACTAAATAGCAACCTCAATCTCATACAAGGAAACCCCTTCAATCGGCCTTACACAAATCCCATCTGTGGCCTCTCGTGCAGTTCTAACAGGAGTGAGTTTATCAATAGGTGTTTCCACTCCATTGATTGTTACTTTGCGGATTCCTTTTTCTGCATGATTTGGATTCATAACATGAATCTTGTAAATCGCATTGCGGTATTTTCTTGTAACCGTAAACTCTTCTAATTCAGAAGGAATACAAGGGTCAATTTCCAATCCATAGAAGGATGGACGGATACCAAGAATGTACTGAGAGACATTGACAAAGGTCCATGCAGCAGTACCGGTCAGCCAGCTATTCTTTGCTTCACCATGTTTTGGTGCATCGCATCCGGCAATCATCTGTGAATATACATATGGCTCTGTGCGGTGGATTTCGCTGATATCCTCGATATATGCCGGGCATGTACGACGATAAATCTCAAACGCTCTGTCGCCTCTTCCGATACGGGTTTCTGCAATCGATACCCATGGGTTGTTGTGACAGAAGATTCCAGCATTTTCTTTATATCCAGGTGGATAAGAAGAAATCTCACCAAGGTTTACATGATATGTAGTGTAAGCCGGCTGTTGCAGAACAATACCGTATTTGGTATCCAGTCTCTCTTTTACAGAGTCCAGAGCTTTCTTCGCATATCCATCGGTCACACCGACATCAGCAAGTACGCAGAATCCTTGTGGCTCGATGTAAATCTGACCTTCTTCACATTCTTTTGAACCGACTTTTTCGCCGAAGGCATCATATGCTCGTAGGAACCATTCACCGTCCCAGCCGGCATCTAAGATGGTATCATACATTTTATCGACAGCCTCATAGGCACGTCTGGCTTCTGATTCATTTCCTAAAAGTTCATTAATCTGTGCATATTCTCTACCATATTTTACAAACATTCCTGCGATAAACACAGATTCTGCGACAGGTCCTTCGGAAGGACCGAATGTCTGAAAAGATTCTCCGGGTTCTTTGGAGAAGCAGTTTAAGTTCAGACAGTCATTCCAGTCGGCACGACCAATTAGTGGAAGTTGATTTGGACCTAAGTGTGTCAGTGTATAATCAAAAGAACGTTTTAAATGTTCCATTAAAGGTCTGGCGAGGGTACTATCATTGTTGAAGTCGACGATTTCATCTAAGATAGTAAAATCACCGGTTTCTTTAAGATAAGCAGCGGTTCCGGCAATCAGCCACAATGGGTCATCATTGAATCCACTTCCGATATCAGAGTTTCCTTTTTTGGTAAGCGGCTGATACTGGTGGTAAGCACTTCCGTCTTCAAATTGTGTAGCTGCAATATCGAGAATTCTCTGTCTAGCACGGTCTGGAATTAGATGAACGAAACCAAGAAGATCCTGGCAGGAATCTCTAAATCCCATACCACGTCCGGTTCCGGATTCAAAATAAGAAGCAGAGCGAGACATATTAAAAGTAACCATACACTGATACTGATTCCAGATATTTACCATGCGATTTAGTTTTTCATCTTTGCTTTCCAGTGCATAAGTGGTAAGCAGGTCATTCCAGTAATTTTTGAGAGTTTGTAATGCAGCCGCTACCTGTTCATCAGTAGCAAAACGTTGCATTGCAGCACGTGCATTCTCTTTTTTGATTACATTTGGGGCTTCCCATTTATCTTCTGACGGATTTTCACTGTATCCGAGCAGAAAGATAAAGCTTTTAGACTCACCCGGTGCAAGTGTCAGTTTGAGATGGTGTGAACCAATGACAGCACCGCCACTTGCGACAGAATTGTGGGAAATGCCTTCCAATACGCTTTTTGGTCGTTCAACAGAGCCGTATACACCGAGAAAATCATCACGGCTTGTATCGAATCCGTCGATTGGGGCATTGACAGTATAATATGCAAAATGATTACGACGTTCTCTGTATTCTGTCTTGTGATAGAGTTCAGAGCCACATATTTCGACTTCGCCAAGACTCAAGTTACGCTGAAAATTGGTCGAGTCATCGACGGCATTCCAGAAACAAAATTCAACATAAGAAGTAAGATCCAATGTTTCTTCCGTATCATTGTTATTGCTAAGTACGATGCGATTCACTTCACAAGTTTCATGAAGAGGGACAAAGGCAGTTAAATCTGCAACGATCCCATTTTTAGAAGAAATAAAACGACTGTAACCAAGTCCGTGATGACACTCATAAGAATCCAGTTTTGTTTTAACCGGCTGCCAGCCTGGAGTCCAGACCGTTTGGTTGTGACGGATGAAATAATAACGTCCGTCGGTATCAGCAGGCACGTTGTTATAACGATAACGTGTCAGACGGAGCAATTTGGCATCTTTGTAGAAACTGTAACCTCCGCATGTATTTGAAATAAGAGAAAAGAAACTTTCATTTCCGAGATAGTTAATCCATGGAAGTGGAGTTTCCGGGGATGTAATGACATATTCTTTTTGTTTGTCATCGAAATATCCAAATTTCATAATATAAGTCCTCCTTGTTTGAAAAGTCCCCATGTTCCGAAAAATGAGCAACAGGGAAATCATTCATAATGTATATATCTTTTCACCTGCATGTACAGGGAGAGATCTGGTTAATTCTTTTCTTTCTCTTTCTCATAAGGTTCAAAAATCTTTTTGAAAATAAATGACTGACAGTAAGCGATAAAAGCAAATCCAAACAGTACCATCAAAAGCTTCATTGGTTTTGCAAAAAGGCAAAGTGTAATGACGGTAACATAAATGAGTGCCAGTGCGACAGTCGGTTTTACATTTGTCATCATTAAACGAAATGCATTTTTTAAAGTTTGTGTTGTTGTATTTTCAAATCTCGCAATCAATGGAAATGTATAAGTAAATACAAAAAGCCAGAGAAACAGTGCAATGATAAAAAGTCCGGCGAGAACGGAAGTTATAACAGTTCCGAATGAATACCAGAACGCAAGGTTAAAAAGCAGAACTGCACCGATCAAGAATAAGATTCCGAAGGCGGTAGTACCGGATTTGAGGTTCTTACGGAATTCTGTAAGATAAGGACGTACCAGATATCCATATTCACCGCGGGCTTCCCGAAGCGTTACATAATATAAAGAAGAAAGTGCCGTTCCGATTGTGATGACCGGAAGACAGGTGATTAAAAATATCAGATTTAATACGATAAAATTGCAGAGGGTATTGATAAAATCTAATACCGGGTTCATAAGTTTGCCATTCATAAGGAGGCACCTTCCTTTCATTTAAAAGGTTTTCGTTGTTATCTAATTCATAATATATAGATGTAAAAAAGAAATAACTACCGTAAAAAAAAGAACTGAAATACATGAAAAAAGAGTGATTCTCAACTGAAATACAGTAAAAAGCGAATTTCAACATGAAATATGTATGGATTTTTCCGGTATTCTTTCAAAAAAAGGAATGATAGGATTAGAGACAGAAAAGCAAAGCAGTTCCGCAAAGGAGGTAATGAGAGAAATGAAAAAAAGCAAAACTGCTGTGAAGAACACTCCGGGGGTAAAAGTAGGGGCTAAAAAAGGATATAGCTACTTTTTCTGGATTTTACCATTTCTTGTGCTGGTATTTTTGTTCTCATATTTTCCACTACATGGTTGGATATATGCATTTTATGATTACAAACCGCCGAGAAGTCTTTCAGACTGTCAGTTCGTAGGACTGCAATGGTTTAAAATGCTCTTTACAAATAAAACGCAGGTATCACAGTTGATACAGGTTATGAAAAATACATTCGCAATGAGCTTGCTTGGATTAGTGACATCCATTCTGCCATTGGGATTTGCGATTTTTCTCAATGAGATCAAATGTAAGAAGTTTAAAACGTTTGTGCAGACATTTACAACATTGCCAAACTTCATCAGTTGGGTACTCGTTTATTCTGTAGCATTTGCATTATTTTCATCAACAGGTATGGTAAATAGCATACTTGAAAATGTAGGAATCATCACAGAACCAATCAAGTTCTTGGATAGTGATTCACATACATACCTGTGGATGTTGCTGTGGAATACATGGAAAGGTCTTGGATGGGGAGCTATTATTTATCTGGCTTCTATCGCAGGCATTGATCAGGAACTTTATGAAGCAGCGGAGATTGACGGGGCAGGAAGATTTCAGTTGATGAAATACATAACACTTCCTTCTTTATTACCGACTTTCTTCATTATGTTGATGATGGCTGTATCAAACTTTCTGAACAATGGTCTGGATCAGTACTTTGTATTCCAGAATTCATTTAACAAGACACATATTCAGGTGCTTGACTTGTATGTGTACAACATTGGTATGACAGGAAGCAGCTATTCTCTGGCAACGGCAATCAGTATGCTTAAGAGTATCATCAGTGTGGCACTGTTATCAGTTTGTAACGTAGTCTCTAAAAAGACACGTGGAGAGTCAATTATTTAAGGAAAGGAGCAAACATGAGTCAGTTAGCAGTAAAAAAGAAGAAAAAATTGACTGCCGGTGATGTTTCGTTTAACATTATCAATTATGCAGTATTTGGAATATTTACACTGATTTGTATTTATCCTTTCTATTACATGGTGATCAATACAATCAGTTCCAATGATTTAAGTGCAGCAGGATTGGTTAATTTTCTGCCGAAGGGAATTCATTTTTCGAACTATAAAGCTTTGATGGAACTCAATGGACTTGGCACAGCAGCCATTGTCTCAGTAGGAAAAACAGTAATAGGTACCGGACTTACAGTGATCGCAACCGCATTTTTGGGATTTATGTTTACACAGGAGAAAATGTGGAAGAGAAAACTCTGGTATAGATTTACGGTGATTACAATGTATTTTAATGCAGGTTTGATTCCAATGTTTATTACAATGAAGAATTTGCATCTGACAAATACATTTTGGGTATATGTAATTCCGACAATTGTACAACCATTCAACATTATTTTGGTAAAGACTTATGTAGAATCTCTGCCAAAAGCATTACAGGAGGCAGCAGAAATTGACGGAGCCGGAATCTTTAAGATTTTTTACAAAATCATTCTTCCGACTTGTACACCGATTCTGGCAACCGTAGCAATTTTCGCAGCGGTAAATCAATGGAATAACTATCAGGATACTTTGATTTATATTACAGATCAGAAATTGTATTCTCTGCAGTATTTACTGTATACTTATATCAATCAGGCAAGTTCGCTTGCCGCTATGGTACGAAACAGCGGGGCGGCCGGAATGAGTGCGGCGGCGCTGGCAACACAACAGACAGGAACCTCTATACAGATGACGGTATCGGTAGTTGTAGTACTTCCAATTCTCTGTATTTATCCGATGTTCCAGAGATTCTTTGTAAAAGGTATCATGATTGGTTCAGTAAAAGGCTGATGAGGATAGAGAGTAATAAATAAAGGAGAGCGTTATGAAAAAGAAAGTAATTAGTGTGATGCTTTGTGCGGCAATGGCGGTAACAATGCTTGCAGGCTGCGGCGGAAGCAAGAAAACAGAAAGCACAGGATCAAAAGACGGAAATTATGACAAGTTCATCACGGTTGATGTGTATGATGAATTTGCAAACTATCAGGGAATTCAGAGTGGATGGTTTGCAAAAGTTGTAAAAGATAAATTTAATATGGAACTGAACATTATAGCACCAAACGTTGCGGGAGGCGGAGATACCTTATATCAGACACGTTCGGCAGCGGGAGAGCTTGGAGATTTGGTTCTGATCAACACAAATAACGGAAGACTGAATGATGTAGTGTCAGCAGGTCTGGTTATGGATGCAACAGAGCTGATGGATGGAAAAGATATTCTGAACAATTATGGTGATGCGGTAGCTGCGACCAATACAGGACTTTCCGAAGATGGAATGTTTGCATTCCCAAATTCTGTTTCATCAGACCCTGCAACAGAGGCCAGTGAGGGATTAGAGCCGACATTCGGACCATATATCCGTTGGGATTACTATAAACAAATTGGATATCCGGAAATGAAAAACCTGGAGGATCTTCTGGATGTTCTGGAGCAGATGCAGACAGCTGCAAGAGCAGCAGAAGGAACAAATGACATTTATGCCATTTCTCTGTTTAAAGACTGGGATGACAACATGATGAACAATGCAAAACAGATTGCATGTATGTATGGATTTGATGAAGTTGGATTTGATTTGTTGAGTGCTGATGGAACAACGACACAGAGTATTATCGATGATGATTCTATGTATATTCAGGCATTGAAGTTTTTCTATGAAGCAAATCAAAGAGGACTTGTAGACCCTGATTCAACAACACAGAACTATGATACATGGTCAGCAAAATATACAACAGGTAAAGTACTCTATTGTCCATGGCCATGGGTAGGTCAGAGTATGTACAATACATCTGAAAATACAGCAGAAGGAAAAGGTTTCATGTTCGCACCGGTAGAAGATATGAAGATTTACTCTTATGGTAACTGCCCGGAGGGTAATGCAACACAGGTAATCTGTATCGGAAGCAATGCAGAAGACCCACAGAGAATGGCAGATTTTATTGACTGGCTGTATTCCACAGAAGGTATTCGCCTGAATGGACAGACAGGTGGTGCGGCAGGTATAGAAGGTCTTACATATGAAATCAATGCAGATGGAAAACCGGAACTTACAGATTTTGGTAAAAAAGCACTTCCAAATAATAGTGTAGAAGTACCGGAAGAGTATGGTGGAGGTAACTGGAAAGATGGTATTTCAGCACTGAACTTTAAGACAGTGAACCTTCAGGATATTGATCCGGATACTGGAGAAGCATATGACTGGCAGACATGGGAGACAACAATTGCAAATAATCAGACAGCACTTTCAAAAGACTGGTCAGAGCATATGGGAGCAGAATCTACAATGGATTATCTGGAACAGCACGATATGATCACTGTTGCACCTGGATCAAGTTATTCTATACCGGAAGCAGATTCTAACATTACAACAGTACGCGGACAGTGCAAGTCTACAGTAGTAGATAATTCTTGGAAAATGATTTTTGCATCCGGTGATTCAGAGTTCACAAGCATCTTGAAGGATATGCAGAAAACAGCAAAAGGTCTTGGGTATGACGATGTACTTGAAGTAGACGACCAGAATGCAAAGGACTGGACAGCAGCAAGAAAGGCATCCGCTGAAAAATATCCTGCAACAGAGACGACAGAAGCAGAATAATGTAGTATTAAAAAATTATAGAAGAAAACAAGTAAAATAAATTAAGACGAAAGAAGACGGTGATTTGAGGTTGGGACTGATAGGGAAGATGTCCACTTGAGTTACCGTCCTTTTTCTCTCTAGAAGGAGATTGGCGTGATGAAAAAAATCATGAAAATGATGTACGGCGGAGATTATAATCCAGAGCAATGGCCGGAAGAAATCTGGCAGGAGGATATGCGGTTATTAAAAGAAGCACATGTGGATACACTCACATTAAATGTATTTAGTTGGGCAGCCCTACAGCCATCAGAAGAGGAATATAATTTTACCAAATTAGATAAAATCATGGATTTGGTAAAAGAAAATGGATTTCAAGTTGTGCTTGCGACTTCTACCGGGGCACATCCGGCATGGATGGCAAAAAAATATCCGGATATTTTGCGCGTGGAATTTGATGGAAGGAAAAGAAAGTTCGGCGGTCGGCATAATTCCTGCCCGAACAGTCCGACTTACAGAAAATATTCTGTTCGACTGGCGAGAAAGCTGGCAGAACGTTACAAAGACTATGAGAATATTGTGGCATGGCATATTTCCAATGAGTACGGTGGGGAGTGTTATTGCGAGAACTGTGAGAGGGCATTTCGTGTATGGCTGAAAAAGAAATATCATACGATAGAAGCTGTGAATGATGCCTGGAATACAAGTTTTTGGGGACATACTTTTTATGATTGGGATGAGATCGTGTTGCCAGATTTGAGAAGTGAGCATTTCGAGTATGATAGAAGTCAGTTTCAAGGAATTACGTTAGATTATAAACGTTTCAATTCAGAAAGTATTCTGGATTGTTACAAAAAGGAATATGAGGCGGTAAAACAAGTGACACCGGATATTCCGGTGACCACGAATTTGATGGGATTTTTCAAAATGTTGGATTATAAAATGTGGGCAAAATATATGGATTTTGTTTCATGGGATAACTATCCGGCAAATGAAGACTCTCCGGCAATGATTGCAATGAATCATGATTTGATGCGCGGAATCAAGGGAGGACAGTCCTTTGTTTTAATGGAGCAGACACCGAGTGTGACAAATTGGCTTCCTTATAATGCACTGAAAAGACCAGGTGTGATGCGATTATGGAGTTATCAGGCAGTGGCACATGGTTCCGATTCAGTAATGTTTTTCCAGATGCGTCGCTCAACAGGAGCTTGTGAGAAATTACATGGTGCAGTGATCGATCATGTGGGTAGCAATGAGACAAGAGTATACCGAGAAGTAAAAGCACTTGGGGCAGAACTGGAGAAGATAGGTGGACTGACACTGGAGGCAAGAACTGAGGCAAAGGTAGGGCTTTATTTTGACTGGGATAACTGGTGGGCGATAGAGTGCTCTGCCGGACCAAGCTGCGAATTGAAATATAAAGATGAAATACTTAATTATTATGAGGCACTCCATAGAATGAATATACCGGTAGATATTGTTGGCGAGGAGGATGAACTTGACAAATATCAGATGTTGATCGCACCGGTTCTGTATATGACAAAGACAGGATATGATGAGAAAATCAGAGCATTTGTAAAGGCAGGAGGTACATTTGTCACGACATTTTTCAGTGGATATGCAGATGAGCATGATAAGATTATATTAGGTGGTTATCCGGGAAAATTAAAAGATATCGTAGGACTCTGGGTAGAGGAAGAAGATGCATTGCCAAAAGGAAAGGAGAATTCTTTTGTATATAAAGGAACAAACTATCCTGCCAGATTGTTGTGTGATTTAAGTCACGTAAGAGGAGCCGAAGTGCTGGCAACTTATGATACCGATTTCTATTCAGGAATGCCGGCAATTACAGTAAACATTTTGGGGAATGGAAAGGCATATTATGTCGCAACCCGGTCAAATCCAGAATTTTATCGTACATTCTTAAAAGATATATGTGAAGAAGCCGGGGTGAAACCGATTATAGAAGAACAGGATAATCTGGAAGTAACAGAGAGGATAAATGAAAACGGCAGATTCTTATTTTTGTTAAATCATGGAGAAAAAGAGATTCATGTCGAATTGGAATATGAGGGTATGGATCTAATTACAGGAAAAGCATACAAGACAGGAGAGAAAGTCATCCTGGTTAATAAAGATGTAAAAATAATTTGGGAGAAAAAAGATAAGGAAGAGGTATAAAACGATGACACCGGAACAGGAAGAAAGATATTTGGAAGTAATTTATAAAGTTGCCGGAGCAGGTCCTTATACGCCGGATTGGAATTCTTTATTTGAGTTCGAAGAACCAAAGTGGTATCGGAATGCAAAGTTTGGAATTTTTATTCATTGGGGATTATATAGCCTGGCAGCACATGCAAATGAATGGTATTCCAGAAATATGTATATCAAAGAGAAGGAAGAATGGGAGTATCACAGAAAGACTTTTGGAGAGCATACAACGTTTGGGTATAAAGATTTTATTCCACTGTTTCAGGCAGAAAAATTTAATCCTAAAGAATGGGCGGAACTATTTAAAGAAGCGGGAGCACAGTATGTGTTCCCGGTTGCGGAGCATCATGATGGGTTTCAGATGTATAAAAGCGAGATTTCAAAATATAACACATGGGATATGGAACCACACAGAGATATTCTTGCTGAGTTAAAAGAAGCAGTGGAAGAAAAGGGAATGAACTTTTGTACCTCTTCTCACAGGGCAGAACATTGGTGGTTTATGAGTCATGGAAGAGAGTTTGAGAGTGATGTTAAGGAACCAATGAAACGGGGCGATTTTTATTGGCCGGCAATGCCAGAACCTCATGAGGCAGACTTGCAGAGCAAACCCTATCCATCGGAAGAATTTTTGGAAGACTGGCTGCTTCGTACTTGCGAGATTATTGATAAATATCAGCCATCATTACTGTATTTTGACTGGTGGATTCAACATGAGGCGTTTCGTGAGGTGTTTAAAACCATGACTGCATATTATTATAATCGGGCTGCCCAGTGGGGCAAACAGGTAGCTGTCTGCTACAAGCATGATGCAATGATGTTCGGAAGCGGAATTCTGGAAGTGGAACGTGGCTCACTTTCAGAAGCAAAACCATATTGTTGGCAGACCGATACAGCAATCGCAAAAAATTCATGGTGCTATACGGACACACTGGATTATAAAAATGCACGACAGATTGTGCAGACACTGGTGGAATGTGTGAGTAAAAATGGAAATTTATTACTCAATGTGGGACCGAAAGGAGATGGTTCGATACCTGAAGAAGATGTAAAGATCCTAAAAGAAATTGGAAATTGGATGCAGAAAAATGGAACGGCCATTTATGGAAGCAGACCATGGAGAAAAGATTCAGAAGGTCCTACAAAGATACAAGAAGGGCAATTTACAGATAATGAAGAATTGCCATATACAAAAGAAGATATTCGTTTTGTTGCAAACAAAGATAGTATATATGCATTTGTTATGAAGTTTCCAAAAGACGGGCATGTAGTGATACGTTCACTCTCAGAGTCGAAAGACCAGAATTCTGCGGCATTTCACGGGTTGATAGCAGATGTAAAAATATTGGGATTTGAGAATGTACCAATTACATGGTCAAGGGACGAAAATGGACTTTATGTGGCAGTGAATGGAATTGAGACAGATATGCCGGTTGCGGTACAAGTTATAATGAAGTAAAAGGAGTACAGTATGCGAAAGACAATATTATTTACCGGAGATAGTATTTCAGATGGAAATCGATATAAAGAAGAGAAAGACAGAGGGGATTTGAACCATCAGATAGGTCACAGTTATGTGTATGTGTTGGATGCACTGTTTAGTAGCAGGTATCCGGAAAAAGAATTAACATTTTTGAATAGAGGGATTTCAGGGAATCGTGTCATTGAATTGTATGGAAGAATTTATGAGGATATGATTTCGTTGAATCCAGATGTTGTAAGTATATTAGTGGGAGTTAATGACGGACCACAGGCTGAACATGGTAGACATGCAACGGGGGAGGCTTATGGAAATTTGTATCGGATGATGTTAAAAGAATTAAAAGAGGCACATCCGAATGTGCAGATTGTTTTAATGGAGCCATTTATCGGGCAAAATGGGCCGATATATGACAAAGGTAATAAAAGCTGGTTCGAGTGTATTGAGCAGTATCAAAAAGAGGTACGCAGTATAGCAGCGGAATTTGATGCGGTATTTGTACCGCTGCAGGAAATGTTTGACAAAGCATGTGAGAAACGTGAGACAAGTTATTGGATTTGGGACGGAGTACATCCAACGGAAGCCGGACATGGACTTATTGCCAGACAGTGGATCAAATATGCAGGACATTTAATTGGAGGAAATGAAGATGAGATTTACGAAATATAATTCTATGACAGATATTCTGAATTATCCGAATATGAGGGAATATTTAACCATATTCTATTCGGAGTATCTGTTGGAAATGTATCCGAAAGCACTTTATGATTGTCCCATTGCACGAGAGGAACAAGTGGCAAAAACGCCTTGGGATGAGCCCTTTTCTATCGTGGCAGACCAATTGATGGATGCAGCAAATCTGGTATTAGATATTGATTCGAATCATACAAGAAGAGCAATTGCACTGTGGGACTACAATGCAGAAAATAAAACATACGGAGATTGGACATTAGAGAAAAATGCATGTGGTGGGAAGAATCAAGTATGTCTGATTGCACCGGTTATGGAACAGATAGGAAATAAATCCGATGTGATACAAAATGCAAATAGTCCGGCTGTGATTATATGTCCCGGTGGAGGATATGAAGAAGTTTGTTTTAGTGGAGAGGGCACTCCAATTATGCATTTTATGGAAGCAAATGGGTATCGGGCATTTATGTTAAAATACAGGGTTGGTAAGGATGGTATATATCCGGCACCACAGGAGGATCTTGCAAGAGCGATTCAATATGTAAGAGAGCATGCAGGGGAGTATCAGATCAATCCAAATGATATTTGCGTGATTGGCGGTTCGGCAGGAGGGCATCTGTGTGCATCGGAAGCAGCGTTGTATAAGCAGTTTGAAACAGTGTGTAAAATCAGTGCAAGGCCGAATAAAGTAGTGTTATGTTATCCGGTAATCAGTTTGGAAAAGGAATTTCATGAGGGAAGCGCGAGAGCACTATGCGGAGGAGAACAAAAAGAGACGGCATTGCTTCGTCATGATTTATCACTGGAAAATCTTGTGAATTCTAATTATCCACCGACTTTTGTATGGACTTGTGCTGACGATGACTGTGTTCTACCATCAAATGCGGTGCGAATGGGAGAGGTATTAAAGAATGCAAATGTGCCGTATGAGCTTCATGTGTATCCGACAGGAGGACATGGATGTGCATTGGCATTTTCTAAGTCTGCGTATGATTGGAGCAGGGCAATGTTAGAGTTTTTAAAGAAAAATTAGGATAGAAATGAAAAAGAACAAGACAGTGGAAAGGAATGGCTTTCCACTGTCTTGTTTCTAATTTAATCCTGCTGCTTTACGATATTCTGCCGGACTGGTATTGACATATTTTTTGAATTTCTTGTGGAAATAATCAACGTTGCTGTAACCAACTTGTTCGGCAATTTCATATACTTTTAAAGTATTTTGTTCCAATAATTTCTTGGCTTCGGCAATGCGAACCTGATCTACATAGGAGTTGAAGTTTACGCCTAATTTTTTGTTGAATACTTTTCCAAGGTAGGAACTACTATATCCGAACAGAGGAGCGATATTTTCTAATTTAAGATTCTCGCGGTAGTTGTGATGAATATAGTATAGCACTTCATCCAATACATTTTCACCAGAAGAATATCCAACGGAGTGAGTCCACATATCAAATTGTTCTGCAAGAAATGAAATGATTTCATACAGATAATATTTTCGTTCCAAAAGATCGATTGCTGAAGCATTTGCCAAAAAAGGAATGTCTACATTCGGATAAAGCTGCATGATTTTTTGCTTTACAAGTATGTAGAGGTCGATCAGAAAATGTTTAATTGTTGTAATCTCATCGTTAGAATGATGTAGCGAATCCGAAAGTTCGCGCAATGCTTCAGTAATTAGGGTCTGATTATGTGATTGAATGAAATTACTGATTTTTTCTGCATAGGCAGGAGCAGTCTCTTTGGTCAGCCAATTTTTATGTGCAGGCAGATCATATAAGGTTTCATATCCAATAATATGTTGATTCTCGTCACAGAAGAAACGGCGGTCACAGAGACAACATACATCATTAAATGACAAATGAATGTCGCGTACACGGGAAACTTTTTGACCATATGCGAGAAAAACGGAATCGAAGGGGGATCCTTTCTGTGGAGCTACCTGATAGTGTCGAAGTAAATCCTCAAATTTTGAAATTGCAAAGTCCCCTTTTAAGAGAATGATTTTTCTCTGGTCAAGTTCAATGATATCAAACGTGTTATTATCTTGATTAGTGACACGCATCAGATCAGCAAAGTTCCAGGTTGGATAAAAATAATCCTGATTATAATTTTCATAGGAAATAACCTGATAAATATTGGCGTTGAGATGCAGGTCATTAAAATCGAGTCTGGAATAATCACAGATATTCTGCATAATCTCCTGAAGGATGCCTTGTTTGGCTTTGTCACGATATTGATTATAAAAGTTCTGGTTTTTCGATTCTGACTGTATTAAATCATGTACGGCAGTGACAGCCTGTTCCAGTTCATCTTCATCAATCGGTTTGGTCAGATAGAAATCCACACCATATCGCATGGCAGTCTGGGCCAGCTTGAAATCTGTAACCCCGCTTAAGATAATGAATTTACCAGTATAGCCCTGTTCTACCGCTGCCTGTACAACTTCAATACCAGTCATTTTCGGCATCCGTATATCCATCATAACCAAATCAGGTTTTAAACTTAGAATTTTCTCAAGCGCTTCAGCACCATCGGAAGCAGTCTGGCAGATTGTAAAACCAAAACTGTTCCAGTCAATGATATATTTTAATCCTTCCAGTACAATTTTTTCGTCGTCGGCAATTAATACATTCATGATTCTTCCTCCCTTAAATTGATAAGTGGGATGGTCAAAGTGACCACAGTTCCCTTGCCGGGCTGACTCTTAATGTTGAGTCCATATTCAGTTCCGTAGTAAAGATGTACTCGGTTATTGATATTGTAAAGTCCGACACCATGTTCAGATTCCGGCTGTGGAATATCGAGGTGTTCGATGACATAATCCAGTCGTTCCGGCTCCATGCCGATTCCATTGTCAGATACTTCGGCAACAAGAAATTCATTTCCATTGCGGAAAATGTGAATCAAAATGTGTCCGTCATATTCTGCATCGCGAAGTCCGTGCGAGAATGCATTTTCTACGATTGGTTGTATCAGAAGAGGCAGAATCTGATAGTTGGATGGCTGCATGGATTCGTCTACTTCAATTGTAAAGTTAAGTTTATTTCCAAAACGAATCTTCAGGATTGAAAGATAAGTCCGGATGTAATCAATTTCCTTATCCAGTGTTGTTGCAGTTGTTTTAGTGTTATTTAGTACATAGCGCATTGATTTGCCAAGCAGTTTGATGGCTGTGGCAACTTCTCTGTTTCCTTCTGAAAATGCTTTCATGCGAATTGTTTCCAGTGTGTTATAGAGAAAATGCGGATTAATCTGGTTGGCAAGCAATTTTAATTCCATCTGTTGCTGTTGGTTGTAAAGAAGCTGTTCATTAATTTTAGTTTGATAAATTTCAGCTTCAGTTTCTTTTAGTTTTGAGACCATTGTAGTCAGATCAGTAAAAGTAGCAGAAAGTTCATCGTCTCCCTGAATAGAATTTACAATCTCATAATCATCATGAGAGACTTTGTACATAGCAAGGCGCAGAGTCTGAATACGGGCACTGAAATATTTCGCATACAAAAAAATAATCAATGCCGAGATTCCAAGTGTGAATAGGAAGGTCGCAATAAAGACAATGGCAAGCCGGTGTATATAGTACAGTGCATCTTTGGAGGCGACGAGAATATGAATCTGGTCTTCTGTACTATATGGAGTAAGTGTAGTCATCGAACAAATTCTCGTCTCGTCATCTATTTTTTCTTTTCCAGTGCTCAGTTTTTTCGATAGCTTGTCCAGTGAAACCGGCAGGGAATTGCCGGAACAAGAGCGGTCAGAGCTAAAAAATACAGGGTCAGAATTTACAGAAATAAATACATCATATTCATCTCGTTGAATTAAATTCTTCAAATAATCATTGGATACGGTCAGCACCAGAACAGCAAAAGAACCATTCTGTGGGATTGGAATCCTACAATAGTAATTTAGTTCCCAGTAAGATACACCGGATTGCCCGACACGTAGTGAGGATTTCCAGAAGTTACTTCGGGTACAGGATGCATGTTGATACCAGGACGTACTTTCTATGGTCTTTGTAATCGGATAAAAATAATTACAGGCGTCACTTAACTGAAAATCATCGTTGTTGACATAAAGACGGAGAGAAGAGAATGTTGCGGTATTTTGCAGAATCTCTTCAAATCCGTTATATTGTGTAATTGCCTTTTGAGCCTGATTGCGATCGGTATAGTCAGCTGAAAGTAATTCACAAAGCTGTAAGTCTTCGACTACTTTGTTGTAAATATTTTCCGTATAGAGTGTCGTTGTAACAAGCACGGATTGAACTTGACGAGTTTTCATAGCAGTCAGATGCTCATAGTTTTGTTCCAAGTGATGATAGGAAAAAATATATACGATGGAGCCAATCAGCAGAATCGGAATAATGATGGCAAAGATATACAATGCCCTCAACTGGGTTCCAACATTGTGCTTGGAAAAATAAGTTAATTGTCTGTTTTTGTGTTTCATAAAAATCCCCCGGTAATTGCCTGAATAAATAAAAGTAATACTATAACAGGAAGTTTTCCTTCTATATTATATAGCATATCAGAAGGAAAGTGAAAATGTAACTGTATTTTTGAACGGAAAAATACGGTATAAATCGGACATGGGATTTCTTATAATGACAGTAAATTGCAGATGTTTTGTATGAAACCATATGATATTATCGGTGAAAGTGTGAGACAGAAGCGAGTAGTTTAGGAACAAAATATGAGAAACAGGAGGAAATAAACATGAAATTTCATAACGGATGCTGGCTTTTTAAAGAAGGATTTGAATGCTTTTCACCTCAGCAAGTATATGAAGTGAGAAAAAATGATAAAGAAGTTGTACTTTGTGCACCGACAAGCAGAATTAATCACAAAGGAGATACATTGGGAGGTATTAATCTTACAATTCGAATTACTGCACCGGTTCCGGAAGTGATTCGAGTTCAGACATTCCATCATCTTGGGATTCAGGACAGAAGTCCGAAATTTGATTTAAACCTTCCTGAGACGGAAGAACCTTTGCAGATAGAAGAAACAGCAGAACTTTTGACTGTAAGAAGCGGACATATAGCATTGATTATTAATAAAGAAAACTGGTCTATGCGTTATGAGAGAACAGATGGGTATCTTTTGACAAAGAGCGAGTGGAGAGATCTTGCATACTTCAAATCGGACTGGAGAGGATTTGCATATGACAAAGGATTAGATGATGCTTATATGTGTCAACAACTTGGGCTTTCGGTTGGAGAACTGGTGTATGGATTAGGTGAACGTTTTACACCCTTTGTTAAAAATGGACAGTCTGTGGAAATCTGGAATGAAGATGGCGGCACAAGTACAGAACAATCTTATAAAAATATTCCATTCTACCTTTCAAACAGAGGATATGGTGTATTTGTAAATCACCCGGAAAAAGTAGAGTTTGAGGTGGCGACAGAACAAGTATCCAAAACAGCATTTAGTGTAAAAGGGGAATCTTTAGATTATTTTCTTATCAATGGACCTACAATGAAAGATGTTCTGGTGCGCTATACTGATCTCACCGGAAAACCGGCTCTTCCTCCGCAGTGGACATTTGGACTGTGGTTGTCGACATCATTTACCACAGATTATGATGAAGAAACAGTTATGAGTTTTATCGATGGAATGGAAGAGAGAGGAATTCCGCTTAGCGTATTCCATTTTGACTGTTGCTGGATGAGAGAGTTCCACTGGACTGACTTTATCTGGGATGAGAGAGTATTTCCAGATCCTAAGGGAATGTTATCTCGAATCAAAGCAAAAGGAATTAAAATTTGTGTATGGATCAATCCTTATATCGCACAGGAATCAGTATTGTTTAAAGAAGGGGTAAAGAAAGGGTATTTCCTGAAACGGCCAAATGGAGATGTATGGCAATGGGATATGTGGCAGCCGGGAATTGCAATTGTGGACTTTACGAATCCAGAAGCAAAGAAATGGTATCAGGAGAAGTTGGAAGAGCTTGTAGATATGGGAGTAGACTGTTTCAAGACAGACTTTGGCGAGCGTATCCCGACCGATGCAGTATACTATGACGGAAAAGATGCCGAGAAGATGCACAACTATTATACATATCTTTACAACCAGGCTGTATTTGAAGTGCTGGAGAAGAAAAAAGGACATGAAGAGGCAGTTGTATTTGCACGTTCTGCGACAGTTGGCGGACAGAAATTCCCGGTTCACTGGGGTGGAGACTGCTGGTCAAATTATGTGTCAATGGCAGAAAGCCTGCGAGGCGGATTATCACTTACAAGCAGTGGATTTGGATTCTGGAGTCATGATATTGGTGGGTTTGAAAGCCAGTCTACACCGGATGTATATAAACGATGGGCTGCATTTGGATTACTCTCAACACACAGCAGACTACATGGAAGTACATCCTATCGTGTACCATGGGCATATGATGAAGAATCAGTAGATGTGGTGAGATTTTTTACAAAATTAAAACTTTCTCTAATGCCGTATTTATACAGCGGAGCAGTTGCCACATCAGAGACTGGAATCCCAATGATGCGTAGTATGGCTTTGGAATTTGAAGGAGACAGAAATTGTCAGTATCTGGATAAACAGTATATGTTGGGAGATAAGCTTTTGGTCGCACCAATTTTTGATGAGTCAGGAGAAGTATCTTACTATCTGCCAGAAGGAAGATGGATAAACTATCTGACAGGAGAAATAGCTGAAGGTGGATGCTGGAGAGAAGAAAAACACGATTATCTTTCCATTCCACTTTGGGTTCGCGAGAACAGCATTATCCAGACAGGTGTGGAAGCAAACAGCGCAGATTATGCATTTGAAAATAATGTGGAAATGAAAGTATTCGGATTGATAGATAGAGCGGAATCAGTTGTATATCAAGAACATAAAGAGGTATTAAAACTTGAGCTGAAACGAGAAATTCTTTCAAATAATACAGATGAGCCGTGTGCAGGAAATAAGGATATTGCGAAAGTAACAGGTAAAGTAACAGGTAAATCTGGTTGTAGAGTAAGACTTGTAAACTGCAAGGCAGAAAATGTAAGAGGAGCAGCATCAGAAAATGACGGAAATGATACGGTAATCATTCTGGAGAGAGACGGAGAGTTTAGCTGCGAAGTACAATAGTTGATTTCATCATGGCGGGGCTTACGTGCTCCGCCATATGGTTATAAAAATGGTTGACCTCAAGAGCGTTTTTATGAAAATACAGAAAAAATAGAGAGGTATCCGATTAAGAATCGATTAAAGCAGGAGGAAATGTAAATGGAAAAGGATGTAAGAAATCAAGAAATACTGAGAAAAAAAGCAGAAGAACTTACAGGAAAATTGACATTAGATGAAAAAATCGGTATGGTTCACGGAGCAGAATTATTTTCTACAAAAGGAGTAAAAAGACTTGGAATTCCACCGCTTAAAATGTCGGATGGTCCGATGGGAGTAAGGCAGGAATTTCAACCTACAACATGGCAGACAGTTGGATTAAGTGATGACTATGTGACATACCTTCCATGTAACAGTGCATTAGCATCGACATGGAACAGAGAGCTTGCATATGAAACCGGTTCGGTTCTCGGAGAAGAAGCAAGGGGGCGTGGAAAAGATGTGATTCTTGGTCCTGGTGTAAATATTAAGAGAAGCCCGCTATGTGGAAGAAATTTTGAATACTTTAGCGAAGATCCATATTTGGCAAAAGAAATGGCTGTTCCGTATATCCAGGGAGTGCAGAATTGGGATGTAGCTGCGTGTGTAAAACATTTTGCAGCTAATAACCAAGAAACAGAACGTTTGTGGGTGGATGTAGAGGTTGATGAGAAGGCACTTAGAGAAATCTATCTTCCGGCTTTTCATGATGCAGTTACCAAAGGAGGAGCCTATACACTTATGACGGCATACAATATGGTAAATGGAAGCCATTGTTATGCGAATGAGCATTTGTTAAAAGATATTTTGCGAAATGAATGGAAATATGATGGAACGATAATCTCAGACTGGGGTGGTGTTCACGATACAGAGCTGGCAGCAAATTCGGAACTGGATATTGAAATGTCTGTCACCGATAATTTTGACGAATATTTCCTTGCAGAGCCTTTAAAGAAAAAAATCAAAGCAGGAGAGATTGAAGAAAAAGTTTTAAATGAAAAGGTGATACATATTCTGATGCTTATGATGCGTTTACATATGATTGACGGAGCAGAAGAACAACGCTCACGTAAAGCGGGAAGTTATAATACGCCGGAACATAGAAAAAGCGCATTACAGGTTGCAAGAGAGTCTGTTGTATTATTGAAAAATGAAGATGATCGTTTGCCATTAAAGGCAAAAGAAATGAAAAAGCTCCTTTTAATTGGAGAAAATGCAGAGTGTGTACATTCTAACGGTGGGGGAAGTGCGGAAATTAAGGCGTTGTATGAGATAACTCCGCTGATGGGGATTAAGACACTGCTTGGAGGTAATACAGAAGTGACATATGTGCCGGGATATAAGCGTGATAATGTGGCAGCAGATTCTGATAAAAACTGGCAGGAAACCAGTTTGGAAGATGGCGGTGGAAGTATGAAAGAGATAAAAGCCACAGTAGATGAAGCTGTAAAAAATGAAAGAAAACGCTTGAGAGAAGAGGCAGCAGAATTAGCTTCGAAATATGATCAGGTGATTTTAATTGGTGGTTTGAATCACGAGCATGACAGCGAAGGAAATGACCGCGCAGATATGAGACTGCCATATGAACAGGATGAATTGATACAGGAAGTTTTGAAGGCAAATCCGCAAACGGTAATCGTGATGATGGGCGGAAGTCCGGTAGAAATGGGGGAGTGGATTTCAGATGCAAAGGCGGTTGTGTGGAATTGGTATAGCGGAATGGAGGGCGGAAGGGCTTTGGCAGAAGTCCTTTTTGGAAATGTGAATCCGTCCGGAAAATTGCCAGAAACATTCTATAAGAAGCACACAGACTGCTCAGCACATGCAGTTGGCGAGTTCCCAGGAGATACAAAAGTAAGATACAAAGAAGAGACCTTTGTAGGATATCGATATAATGATACTTTCAAAATCGAGCCACAATTCTGCTTTGGGCATGGGGTGTCTTACACAACATTTGCATATGAGAATGCATCTGTATTCGAGGAAGAGAATCAGATCATCGTATGCTGCGAAGTGAAAAATACAGGGAACGTAGCAGGAAAAGAAATTGTTCAAGTATATCTTGCTTCGAAAAATCGTGAAGAAAATGAGCCGATACAGCAGTTAAAAGGATTTGCCAAGACAGAGTTATTACAGCCGGGTGAGATGCAAGTCGTTGAGATTAAAGTGGAAGTGCCGGGGGAAATAGGGCTGGAAGAGATGAAGAAAGAATATGAGATTCGGATTGCGAGTTCATTGGAAGATATGAGAATTTTTATTTGAGTTGTTGTTTAGTTCACTGGGTAGTTGTACGTTCCTATAAGAAACATCAGATACCAGAAAAGTAAATCCTTCATCACTTTATCTATTTCAATCACGATACACCAAAAGCAAGAAAAGACTATGCAATCCAGCGAATTGGAGTCGGGCTTGCCCGACGA
>OGIO01000217.1_pt1 | contig 80012 bp, 70 predicted proteins | sample 1571841 | NCBI WGS metagenome assembly OGIO01 (sample SAMEA2582111, study PRJEB24529) | metagenome | biome: Human gut stool | place: China | collected 2011
TAAGATTTGCGGGGATAGCGGGCTGTTTTTCACCCACATGTATCCCCGAAGCCTCAAAAAGAAGGGAGCGCCCTTCCCGTCCGATCGGACGAAACGAGCGCTCCCCCGCGTCTCAGCGAGACTCGATCAGGCCCACGCCTTCTGCGCCGCAGCCATGGCTCCAGCCTTGCGGCCGTTCACGAGGCAGTCGAGCACCGCGCAGGCCCCGATGCGCACGGCACCGTGGATGCCGCCCACGCATTCGCCCGCGGCGAAGAGCCCCGGAATCGGACGGTCCGTCATGACGTCTTCGACGGCCGTGTCGACCTTCGTCGCCATGCCGCCCATCGCGTGGTGGATCTTCGGTTCCATTTCGGAGACGTAGTAGGGTCCGTCGTTCATGGGCTTGGCGGTCTTGTCGAAAGGACGGCCGAAGTCTTCGTCCCGCCCTTTTTGCAAAAGCTCGTTGTAGCGCGCGATTTCGGCGCGCAGAACCTTGCCGTCAAAGCCGTAGGCCTTCGCGAGCGCATCGGCGTCGGGATACTTCTTGACGCTTCCCGCGGCGAGCATCTTGTCGAGTGCGCCCGGACGAAGCTTTTCGAGATGCGCGACGCCGTCGGAGTCGGCGATGGAGAGGGCCTTTCCGCCCTTGTTGATGACCGTGAGGAAGCTGTCCGTCAAAACCTTGCGGTCCCCGAATTCGTTCACGAAGCGCTTCCCGTCGAGGCTCGAGACGTAGATCCCGAAAAGCGCACCCGAGATCGACGCGAAGTGGGACGCAATTCCCATGCCTTCTTCCACGGGCGAGCAGTTGGGAAGACACTGAATCCAGTCGGCCTGGATGATGTTGGCGCCGATGCGGCTCGCTTCGCGCCAGCCCTCCGACGTGGCGCCCGGCTGATTGGTCGTCTTGTATTGGGCGCCCAACTTCGGATCGAGCCGGCGGCGGTAGTTGACGTCCGCGCAGAAGCCGCCGAAGGCGAGCACCACGCCGCGGCGCGCCCCGATCGTGCGGCGCTTGCCGGAAGAGGGCTTACCAAATTCATAGCCTTCGCGCACGACGACGCCCTTCACGCGCCCGTCCGCGTCCCGAATGATGGTGTCGAGAATCGTGCGGCGGCGGATTTCGACGCCGAGCTTCGCGAGGCGCTCGACCGCGGGCTTGATGATGCCCTGCCCCGTGCCCTCTTCCGTGATCATGCAGCGAAGCGCCGAATGGCCGCCTTTGCCCGTGAGATTCGTCTGCCATCGGACGCCCATTTCCTTGCGCGTCCATTCAAAGGTGTCCGCCGCGTCCTCGCAGAGGAAGCGGATGTGTTCGGGGTCGCCGAGGCCCTGACCGATGCGCATCATGTCGGCTTCGAGGGCTTCGGGCTTGTCTTCGATTCCCTGCTCGTGCTGCACGGACGAATTCGGCACGGCGATCATGCCGCCCGAAAGCGAGCTGTTTCCGCCGATGAAGGCCATCTTTTCGACGACCAAAACGTCCGCCCCCGCGAGCTTGGCGGAGAGCGCCGCGGAAAGTCCCGCAAAGCCCGAGCCCACGACCACGACGTCGTGCATTTCGTCGAATTTCGCGGGCATCGGATCGCGGCAGGCGGCCTTCGCCGAGAGCGCCGTCGCGCCCGTCAAGACGCCCGCCGCGGCGGCTCCGAGGAATTTGCGTCGATTGGCGGTGATGGTCATTCTTTTCTCCTTTTCGTTAAGCAAATGACTTTTGGAAGCGAACGCCCCGAAGGACGTCGCCGGTAGCGAAGGAAAATCCTAACGATTTGCCGTCCCCGCGCCCATCCGCACTTTTCCGAGCGAGAAAAGTCGTATTTTTCTTCCGCAATCCACTTTGCGCCGTCCGAAGCGCTCTCCCCTAAAAGAAAAAGCGGGCGGCCCGAAGCTTCTCCGACCTCTTCGAAGAAGCGAGCCAAAATGTCCTACCGACGGGAAAAGGCTGGCTTCTTGCAGTGAACGACATGGAGCGCCTCTCCCGAAAGGAGTCGGCCGTCCTCATCGCAGCACTTCACCGGACGACGCAATCGAACTCAATGAAAACGCCTCTTCGTAAAAGCGAAAGAGGCGCGTGAAATATCCGGGTTAACTTGCTGCGCGAGATACCGATGAATGTACCGATTCATCTCGGGCCCCGCAGCCGAAGCTTTTTCGATCGTGTTCTCTACACAACGGCGCAAACTGCAGACTCATAGCCGCTCTTCGTTCGAAACTTCTCTGTGGGGCATGGCGGAAACCCGTTCATGAGCTTTCGCGATTCTGTCCGCATTGCGATACGGATCGGCGAGCGCCCTTGCCAAATTCTCGAGTTCTTCCCGAGAAAGGCGAAGATCTCTCTTCACGGGAAGTTCCGCCTCCGTTTTCAAGGTCGATACCGCCATCTGATAGATCGCCATACTGGTCCTGCGATTTAATGCAAAGCGACATAGTTCCTTCGTTTGACCTCATTGGTTCACCCACTGCAGCAACGCGGGCAGCGCCTTCTTCGCGTCCTCGACGCCGAGACCGTAGGCGCGCCGCACGTCTTCCGGATCGCGCGAAAGCCGCCCGACGGGAATCGGCCGCTCGGGCCGGATCGAAAAGACGCGTCCCTCCTTGACGCGCTCGTCGATCAGGCGCTGCGTCGCCTCGTAGACCTCGGGACTCTTTTGAAAGCTCTCCACGAACTTCGGATATTTCGCATACCACCACTTCGCCGCCCAGGCGTCGCGGTCGCGCACGGCGTGTTCTCTCGGATGCGTCTGAATCACGATGTTGTGCGTAAAGCCCATGCGCTCGAAGGCCGCCAGCGGAATGCGGTCCGTGCAGCCGCCGTCCAAAAGCTTCATCCCGCGAAATTCCACGGCGGGTGAGACATACGGCAAAGAGGCCGACGCGCGCAGGCCGTCGATGTCGTCCGTCAAATTCGGCAGCCGCAGGTATTCGGGGCGCCCCGTCTCGAGGTTTGATGCGCAGGCGTAAAAGGCCTTCCCGGAATTTTCGAAGGCTTCTTCGTCGAAGGGCACGAGCCGGTCGGGAATCTCGCGGTAGCAGAACGTCGGGTCGATGAGGTTTCCCGTCCTCACCCAGCGCCACAGACTCCAGAGACGCTCGTCCGCGGCGTAGCGCGTGTAGATTTCGAGACTTCTACCCTTCTGGCCCGATACGAAGGACGCGCCGTGAATCGCTCCCATCGAAACGCCGATCACCCCCGCGATGGGGAGCGCTTCGTCGACGAGGACGTCGAGGACGCCCGCCGTATAGTGCGCGCGAAAGCCGCCTCCTTCGAGAACGAGGCCGAGACGGTGCGAAGTGGATGTCGTCATGGGAAACAGCGGAAAAAATACGGAGAGCAAAAAGGCCGCCGGAGAATTCCGACGGCCCCGGAGGAAAACGCGGACGGATTACGCGAAGAAGCCGCGCAGACCGTAGGCGAAGATCGCGACGATCACGACCGGAATGACGTAGCGCACGAGCGCGTACCAGAGGCCCGTCGACTTGTGGATCATCGTGCCGTTGTTGTCGATTTCGGCGACGGCGTTTTGCTTCATGACCCAGCCCACGTAGAGCGTGGCGCCCAAAGCCGTAATGACGAAGCAGATGTTGCCGCTCACGAAGTCGAAGGCGTCGAAGATGTTGCGGTCCAGGAAGCGTACGTCGCGCCAGGGACCGTAGGCCATGATGCAGGGGATGTTCCCGAGGACGAAGACGCCGCCCAAAACCCAGTTGATCGCGCGGTGCAGCAGAATGCGGTGACGCTCAAAGAGGACGCTGATGATCACCTGATAGATGGTGAGCGAGGTCGTCAAGGCCGCGATGATGAGGAGGAGGAAGAAGACCACGGCGAAGAAGTTGCCGAGGAACATTTCCGAGAAGGCGATCGGAAGCGACTTGAAGACGAGCGACGGACCCGAATCCGGAGCGAGGTGGGCGCTGAAGAGCGACGGGAAGATCATGAAGCCCGCCATGACGGCGACGAGCGTGTTGATGACGCCGGTGATGACGGCGGTCTTCACCATGTCTTCCTTCTGGTTCAGGTGCGAAGAAAGCGTGATCATCACGCCGAAGCCGAGCGAAAGCGCAAAGAAGACCTGCCCCAAGACGTCGAGAAGAAGTTTCGGCGTGATCTTCGAGAAGTCGGGCGTGAGGTAGAAGCGCACGCCTTCCATGGCGTTGTCGAGCGTGAGATTGCGGATCACCATGACGAGGAGGCACAAAAAGAGCGCCGGCATCAGGTACTTCACCGACTTTTCAATCCCCTCGATCACCCCCTTTCGCAGGATCACCCAGTTGATGAGCACGAAGACGAAGGTGAAGCACGCGATCGCAAAGGGCGAATTTTCAATCTTGTCGGCGTAGAAGGCTTCGGTGACTTCCTTCGTAATCGGGCTCGAAAGGTCGAGCCCGCCCGCAAAGCCCGCGGCGCCCAGAAGGATGTGCCAGATGTAGGAGAGCACCCAGCCGCCGATCACCATGTAGTAGGCGAGAATCCCGAAGGCCCCCAAAAGCCCCGTGTAGCCGAAAATCTTCCAGAAGGCGCTCGGCTTCTTTCCGTCGGCAATGCCCGCGCGCACGAAGGCGTCGACGCTGTTTGACTGGGCGCGCCGGCCGATGACGTTTTCGACGAGGATGATGGGGATGCCCACGAGCAGCATCACGAGACAGAAGGTGAGCACGTAGGCGCCGCCGCCGTTTTCACCCACGAGATACGGAAAGCGCCAGGTGGCGCCGAAACCGATGGTCGCGCCGGCAACCGTGAGGATGTATGTCAAACGGCTGGACCAGGTTTGGCGTGTACTCATAAGGATTCTCCAGAGTTGTTGGTTATTGGAATGCACAAGAAACCGCGGGGTTCGCGGCGGCGTTTCGCCTGAGGGAGGGCGACGCGGCCGGTGCGTCCGAGGGTTGAGGGATGTTCGGCGCCCGGCATTCTTCGTGCATGGAGATGTCGAACCGACGGGAACGTTGGGGTGCGTCCGCAAAGGTTCGAGGCTCGGAAGTTTTCATTGTAGACCGAACCGGTCTGCCGCAGGGCCGGAAACGGCCGCCCGAGCGCCTCCCGATTTCTCCCGAGGGAGTAGTGAGTCGGCCCCGTCAAGTGCTCAGACCTCTGTCGAAAGGTGTCAACGCATCCGTCGGAGTCTCCGTTTCGGGTTCGGAAGGAGAGCTTCGGAGAAAATCGCAAACTTGCGGTTTTTGGAGAATTCCCGTTCCCGTGTTATAGTTTTTTCCTACAGAGAATGAACAACGAAAATCCTTTTTGCCGCAAGAGGATTACAGGATGCCGCCCACTTCAGTCGCCGCAAGACGCCCCATGTCCGCCCCAGCAGAAAAAACGAAGGAAACGCCCCTTCGAAAAGTGCTCGTCGCAATCGTCGGCATGTCGCCGCAGGTCGTCACCGAAACGCTCTGGGCGCTTCGCACGGAACGGGACTTCGTACCCGACGAAGTGCGGGTGATTCTCACGCGCTCGGCCAGAAACTGCGTTCTGCAGTCGCTCCTCAATCCCGTCGACGGGCGTTTTCACGCCTTCTGCCGCGACTACGGGCTGGTCGGCAGAATCCGTTTCGACGAATCTTGCGTCACCGTGGTCACCGACGCCGACGGACGCGAGCTCGACGACATCCGCACGCCCGAAGAAAGCGCGGCCGCTGCCGACACGATCGTGCGCGTGATCGGAAACGTCTGTTCGGACCCGAACACGATCGTGCACGTCTCGATCGCGGGCGGACGCAAAAGCATGGGCTTCTTTGCGGGCTACGCCATGTCGCTTTTCGCGAGGCCGCGGGACTCCGTTTCGCACGTCTTGGTGAACGATCCCTTCGAATCGAACCGCGACTTCTTCTATCCGCCGCCCGAAGAGAAAGAAATCGTCGACGCCCGGGGCGAATCGATTTCTTCGCGGGAAGCGCGCGTGATGCTCGCCGACATTCCGATCGTGCGGCTTCGCACGGGATTGCCCGAAGATCTTCTCACAGGCGACGCTTCCTTCGGGCGCGCCGTGGAAGAGGCGCAGAGAACGCTCTTTCCCTCCACCGCCCTCGTTTTCCGCGGGGACGCGCGGGGCGTCCTCTGCGACGGCGTCGAAGTGCTTCTGCCGCCCGCACAGTATGCGGTGCTCCGGTGGATGGCCGAGCGTGCCAAGAGAGAGGAAGCCCCTGTTCGTCCGGGACTCCGGCACGCCGAGGAAGAGTTCTTCCCCTTATACGAAAAACTCTTTCCCACGCGTCCGGGCGACGTCGAGCGCGCCCGAAAAGCGATCCGTTCCGACGAGGACTTCTTGAAGTACTTCCAGGAGAAGCGTTCGCAGATCGGCGCGGCGCTCGCAAAGAAACTGGGCCGAACGACGGCCGCACACTTTCGGATCGTCACATACGGAAAGCGTCCCTTCGTCGCCTACGCTCTTGCGCTCGAATCCAACGACATTCAACTGCCGGCCGCGGAAGACCGCTGAGGCGCCCGGCCGAAACACCAACATTTTTCAGTAAAGGAGGAAACACCATGACCACCCCCTCTTTCTCGGCGCCCTCTTCGCGGGTCTTGCGGCAATCAGCCTTCCCGCCGCGGCCTTTCAGATGTACCCGGACGGAAGCTACGGTCCCGACGGGAACATGACGATGGCCCCCGACGGAAGCTACCACTCCGGAAGCTCAACCCAGATGTATCCCGACGGGAGTTACGGCCCCTCGGGCGACTATCACATGCACCCGGACGGCTCCTACGGTGCCGGACACAACAGCTACATGCGACCCGACGGGTCCTACGGCTCCACGCCCGACTACGAAATGACGCCGAGCGGCGGCTACGTGGACCGTCCGAGCACGGATCCCTGGGGCAACCGCAGCGGCATGAGTCCCTGGCCCTGAGGTTTTGAGGAGAGTCGGGGTTCGGAGAAAGTTCCGATCCCCGCCGTGAGAAAAGGAGGAAGCAATGGCGCGCTTTCAGAGAGAAAAGGGAATCAACCTTTCGCGGGCCGTTCGCATCGGCTGTCAAGCCGTGGGCTTTGCCGGTCGCACGAGCGTGCACCTCGCTACGGGCATCCTCGCGGGCACCGCCGCGACGATCAACACTGCGGCAGGAGCCCTCAACGACGTCTGCCACGGGCGCACCGAAAAGGCCTTTGACCGTGTGGGCCGGCGCGTCGATCAGGTCGTTGCGGGATTCGGACAGGCGCTCGACGGCACCGCACAACTCGTGGAAGACGCGGCCAAGGCGCCCTCTCCCGAAGCCTTTTTGTCAAACGGAAAGAACGCCCGCCGCGCGGCCTTCATCGCGTCGCTCGGGATCGGGGCGTTGGCGGGCGCGAGTCTGCTCGACAGCGCGGGCGACGCCGATGTGGACGCTGACGTGGGCGGTTTGGAAGGAATGCCCGAAGGGACCTTCACCTACGCGTCCCTGCCGGAAGGGTCGGTCGAAAACGGCATGTTCGTGGGAGACGAATCGGACCTTGAGGCGCTCATTGATGCGGGCAAGGACCCGACCGCCGAACACGTCGAGGCGGAAGACTCCGTGCGCGATCCGGGCGTAAGGGCGGCGTTCTTGGCGCAGCACGGCTACGACGAGCTTCCCGAGGGCTACGAAGTGCACCACATCCAACCGATTTCCGAAGGCGGAGCCGACAGCGTCGACAACATGATTCTCGTCTCGGAAGCCGAGCACGACGAGATCACGGCGGCGCACCGCGAGTATTACGGGTGGAAGGCGTAAGACCCCGGTTTCTTCACGACGAACGGCTCCGATTCAAGACTGAAATCGGAGCCGTTTTCGTTCTGAAAAAGCGCTCGGGCGATCAGTCGGAAGGTTCGCCGTGCGTACCGTGCGCCGCCTGCCACGCCTCGAATTCCTTCTGCATGGCGAACCACATGGCCGCGGGCGGGCCTTCGAGGTTTCCGGCAATCCTCTCCGCCAGATCCTGCGTGATGGGAGCCTTCTCTTCGAGCACGGCGAGAAGTTCCTCCACTTCAACGCCGATGCGTTTCGCAAAGGTTCGGGGCTCGATCCCAAACTCTTCGAGATCTTCGCGGAGATAGCGGCCGGGATGCGGTGGAATGTACGTGCGGGTCATGAAATTCTCCTTGTGCGGTTATCCAACAGTCTCAGTGTAACGACGAGGCGCGACAAAAGATGTCGCACCAAAACCCAACGCTCCGTCTTTCTCCTCCCTCCCCCTCTCGAACCCGCTACACTTTGCCTCGTCTTTTTCTTCCTTTTCGTCTCTCCGCATGCCCGAACCCGCCACCGGAACGCTCTACATCGCCGAAAAGCCGTCACTCGGCCGCGCCATCGCGGAGGGGCTCGGCATCGTCCGCCGGGAAAACGGATTCTTCGTCTGCCGCAACGGCGCGACCGTCACCTGGTGCTTCGGACATTTGTTCGAGCAGGCCGAACCCGACGCCTATCTCCCCGACGATCTTCCTACGACGAAGCGCGGCAAGAAGATGTGGCGTCTTCGCGACCTCCCCGTGATTCCGACCGAATGGAAGATGCTCGTGCGAAAGCAAAAGGGGGTGAAGGGCCAGCTCTCCGTCATCGGAAAGCTGATCCGCTCCTCGGCCGTCATCGTGAACGCGGGCGACCCGGACCGCGAGGGGCAACTCCTCGTCGACGAAGTCCTCGAGCACTTCCGCGTGCGAAAGCCCGTGAAGCGCTTCTGGGTGTCGGCGATCGACCCCGCCTCCATCAAGAAGGGACTCGCCGCGCTCAAGGAAAACCAGGGCTACGCCGGCATGCGCGACGCGGCCCGGGCACGCTCTCGAGCGGACTGGCTTCTCGGCATGAATCTCTCGCGCGCCTACACCCTCACGGGCCCGGGCGGCCTCATCGCCGTCGGGCGCGTGCAGACCCCGACCCTTGCCATGGTCGCGCGGCGCGACTACGCCGTGCGGCACTTCGTTCCGAAGCCCTATCTCGCGATCACGGCGAATCTCGCCAAAGACGGCGCGACGTTTCGCGCGAAGTGGCAACCCAAGCCCGGTCAGCCGGGGATGGACGAAGAGGGAAAACTTCTTTTGGACATTCCCCTGGGGCGATCCTTGGTCGAAAAGCTCGCCAAGGAAAAGACAGCGACGGTCCTCTCCGCGGAAACGAAGCGAAAGCGTGTCCATCCGCCCAAGGTCTATTCGCTCGCCGACATTCAGGCTGAGGCGAACCGTCTCTACGGCTTCACGGCAGAAGAAACACTCGCGGGCTGTCAGGCGCTCTACGAAAAGCACAAGGTGACGAGCTACCCGAGAACGGACTCCTCCTACCTTCCCGAATCCCAGCACGCGGAAGCCCCGGGCGTGCTCGCCGCGATTGCGAAGACCTTCCCCGCGACCGCCCGGGCCGTGGAGAAAGCGAATCCCGCGATCAAGAGCCCCGTCTTCAACGACAAAAAGGTGACGGCGCACCACGGGATCGTGCCGGTCGCGCACGCCGTCGACTGGTCGCAACTGTCCGACCGCGAGCAAAAACTCTATCGGCTCATTGCGAAACGCTACATCGCGCAGTTCTTCCCCGCGCACGAATACGACGAAACGGTCGTAAAGCTCGCCCTCGGAGACGAAACCTTCACCGCCCGAGGACGCGTGGTCGTCGTGAAGGGATGGAAGGCGCTCTATCAGAAGGTGGAGAAGAGCGTTCCGGAAAAACGCTCGGCGAAGAAGTCCAAGGGAGACGACGCCGAACCCGAAGACGAGGACGCCGCCCAGACGCTGCCTGTCCTCCAAAAGGGAGACGTCGTCGACGTGCTCTCGGTCGACGGGCGCGAAGACCAAACGAAACCGCCCGCCTACTTTACGGAAGGCACCTTGATCGCTGCGATGGAGACGATCTGGAAGAGTTTCGACGACCCGCACCTGCAGGAAAAGTTGAAGGAAGCGGGCGGGATCGGAACCCCCGCAACGCGCTCCGTAATCATTCAGGAATTGAAGAGGAAGAAGTACCTCGAGACGGAAGGGAAAAAGCTCCACTGCACGGAAGAAGGCCGCAAAGTGCTTCTCACCGCCTCCCCCAAGGTGCGAAGCGCCGTGATGACGGCGCAGTTCGAGGCGAAGCTGCAGGAAATCGAGCGCGGCACGACGACGCTCGACGCGTTCGTCGCGGAGTACGAGGCCTTCATTCGCGCGGAGTTGGCCGAAGTGACGGCCAAGCGGGAAGGCGGCAAAACCGACCCAAAGACGGTCGGCGCGCAGGGAATCGTTTCGGAAGCGTCGGTCGGATGACGGCCCGCACCGAACGGAACGGCCGTCGCGGCCCTTCGTCCGCAGGTTTTGCTTTCGGCAAAGGAAGGATCGGGAGGACTCTCTTTGATTCGGACTTGCCGCAGCCTTTCGTGCCGGCGTAAAAAACCCCGGAGAGCATCGCGCCTTCCGGGGCTTGGGCAAGTCAGGTTCGGAAGAGCTCAGGCTCAATGAAGAAGTTCCTTGAGACACGGCTCCACGATCACCCCTTCGCGCGGGTCCGACCCCGACGCCAGGGTGAATTCCATCACGCGGCTCACGAAACGCATCGCGAGCGCCGAAGCGGCCGCGAGCGTTTCGCCGCGAAGGAGCGACCCCGTCACGACGCTCGTAAAGAGGTCCCCCGTCCCGCAGGTCGTAAAGGGAATGCGCGGTGTCGTGCGCTCGGCGTATTCGCCCGTGACCGAATCAAAGCTCACGACCTTGATTTCGTTTTCACCCGCCGGCACGCTCGTGATGACGACCTGCTTCGCCCCCAGGGCGGCGAGCTTTTCCGTCATCGCGCGAAGCGCTTCGCTCGAGGGAACCTCCGTCCCGCAGGATTCGCCGAGCAGGAAGCAGGCTTCCGTGAAGTTGGGCGTAATGAGGGTCGCCTCCTTGACGAGCGTGCGCATCGCCTCGACGTACTCGGGCCCGAAGACCGGGTAGAGCTTTCCGTCGTCCCCCATGGCGGGATCCACCACGACGAGCGACTCCTCGCGCGAAGCGAAGCGCCGCGCGGCGTCGCGCACGACTTCAATCTGCTCGACCGAAGCCAAAAAGCCGCTGTAGACGGCGTCGTACCGGAATCCGAGCTTCTCCCAACGGTCCATGAAGCCCGTCATCTTGTCGGTAAAGTCGTGAAAAGTGAATTCGCCGTAGGTGAGATTGTTCGAGAAAAAGGCCGTGGGCAGGGGACACACCTGCATGCCCATCGCCGAAATCACGGGAATCGCGGCGGTGAGCGAACAGCGCCCGAAGGAGCACAGATCGTGCACGGCCAAAACGCGCTTTGTCTTCATAAGAGGTCTCCCCGAAAAAATTTGCGTTCGGTCATTCTAACGACAAAAGCAAGTAGAAACCCGAAGAAGAGCGGTGTTTTGCGGACTGCGCTACACTTCCTCACATTCCCGTCTCAACCCGATCCCATGCCGAACCCTGCACCCGACCGTCCCGACCGAAAAGCCGGCCTTGCCGCCGCCCTCGTCTCCTACCTCTTCTGGGGTTTCATGGCGCTTTACTGGAATCTTCTGGCCGCGGCCGATTCCTGGGAAGTGATCGCCCACCGCGTCGTCTGGACCTTCGTTTTCGTCCTCGCGCTCCTCCTTGTGCGGGGACGCGGGAAAGAAATTTCGGAAACGGTGAAGACGCTCGTACACGACCCGCGCCGGGCCGGTCTTTTGCTCGCGGCCGCGGTGTTCGCCTCCCTCAACTGGTGGATCAACGTGATCGGCGTCATCTCCGAACAGGTCGTGCAGCTCGGAATCGGAACCTTTTTGACGCCCCTCATTTCGGTGCTGCTGGGCGTTCTCTTTTTCTCGGAGCGGCTCGGGCGCATGAAGTGGACCGCGATCGGACTCGCGGCCGCCGGGGTCGCCCTCATGATCGCGTCCTTCGGGCAGTTTCCCTGGATTGCGCTCGGCGTCTCCGCCACCTGGGGGCTCTACGGGGCAATGAAGAAAAAACTCATGCTCGACGCGCAGGTTGGAATTTTTCTCGAAGTGACGCTCATGCTTCCCTTCGCGCTTTTCTATGCGGTGCACCTCGAAAACGCGGGGCTCGGACATTTTCTCGCGGGCGACGCCGTCCTCTCCGCAGCGCTCGTCGGAACGGGGATCGTGACCTCGATTCCGCTCGTTCTCTTTACTTTCGCCGCGATGAACCTCCCGATGAACGTGCTCGGATTCTGTCAGTATCTGGCGCCGATTCTGACGCTTCTCCTCGGGATTTTCTGGTTCGAAGAGCCCTTCGGGCGGGAGGAACTCCTGTCGCTTCTCTTCATCTGGTCGGGAATTCTTCTCTTCTGCGCGGCGGAAGTGAAGGAAATGCGGGGCGCAAAAAAGGCGTGACGCCCCCTTCCCTCTTAACGGGGAGGCGCGAAAGAGCGGCGTATGCGGGCGCGGCGCAATAAGGATCAGCCCTGCAGCCAGTCGTAGGCGAGATAAGCGACAAGCCCCAGCAGGATGCAGCTGAAGACGGCGGAAAAGACGGAATAGAAACTCTCGTGGAGTTTAGGCTTTCGGGAATCGGTCATGGCGGGCCTCGGTGTCGCGGCGCATGCGCCGCTTGGTCGGCGCGGGGTCGAATGTGAGAGCTGACATTTTCTCACGACGTCCCCGGAAATGGGAAGCGGTCCGACGGGAAAACCGTCCGCAAAAAGAAAGCGACCCGCTTTCGGGGCCCGACGAAAGCGAGTCGCGGGGGCTCCGCCCAGCTCAAAGAGGAGTGGAGCCCGTTTGTCCGACGATCCGGGCGTGAGCCCGGATCCGGAGGAAGTTAGAAGAAGTGCACCATGCCGAAACCGACTTCGGTGTCCTTTTCGCGGAACTTACCGGAGTTGCCCGGCTGGCCCTTCATGTCATAGAGCGAAGCCTTGGCTTCCCCCTGATTGTAGGCGGCAAAGCCGTAGACTTTCGTGCGCTTCGAGAGCGGGTAGTCGTAGCCCGCGGCAAAACCCCAGCGCTTCACGTCGGCCGTGGCGTAGCCGAGCTCGTCGCCGCGCTTGTCGCCCGTAAAGTCCACGCCGTAGGCACGGCCGTCGAGTTCGCCGTCCGTGTAGTTCACGGCCGTGTAGAGGTTGCCGCCGAGAATCGGCGTGACGGCGCCGAGCGCCACGGCGTAGCCCTTCAGACCGCCGTTGCGGGACGCGGCGTAGGGATGATCTTCATCGCCGTAGTCCTTGAGCATCTGGGCGAAGTTGAAGCCGCCCAACTTGTTTTCGTTCTTGCCGTACTGAACGAGAACCATGGGCTTCGTGACGCCGAGGTCAAACGAAGCGCCCCACGAAACGCCGAGCGAATCTTCCGTGTTGTAGGAGTCGTCCTTGGCGCCGTTCATGATCGTGTCGACGACGAGGCCCGTGCTGAAGGCGCCGAGGTTGTAGGTGGCGCCCAAGGCGGCGTAGCGCTTGTTGAGCGAGGAGTGATCAGCTTCGGCGCCGGCCGTCTTCAGCGAATACTGGGCGGAAACCGTGAGGCCGGCGAATTCGGGCGACACGTAGGTGATCGAGTTGTCGAAGCGGTCGCGGTCGCCGAGCATGAATTCGCCCTTGGCGGCGGCGAAGTCGCCCCAGCCCGTGCCGAAGGCGGCGTAGTCGTAGATGCGGCTGAACGATCCGGCACCGGAAGCGAGCGCTCCGACGCGACCCATGGCGAAGGTGCCGAATTCGCCCTTCACGTAGACGATGGCTTCACGACCGAAGATCTTGCCTTCCTGCGAGAAGGCGCCCGTGTCGGAGTCAAAGCCGTTTTCGAGGATGAAACCGACGGAAGTGCCGTTGCCAAGTTCTTCGGAGCCCTTGAGCGTAAAGCGGGAGGCCGAGTACTGGCCCGACTTCATGGAAAAGGTGCCGTCGGACTTTTCGCCCGTAACCTTTTCGTGGTGATAGTTGAGACCCGCGTCGATGCGGCCCGAAAGCGTGATGTCGGCGGCGTTGGCGGCAACAGCCGCGGCGGAAAGCGTAACAAGCGCGATGAGCGACTTCTTGAACATGTCTTGTGTCCTTAACTGAGTTTGACGGTCCCGAAACAATGAAGAGGAACCTGTGGTTGAAGTCCCGGGGAAACGTTCCCGCGGCATTGCGCGCCGAGCCGCGGAGCTTCCCGTTTGGGGTTGGCTCATCCTCGCACATGCATTCCGCACCCCCTGAAGACGATTTTTCACGACCGTTTTCAGGAAAATCCAACGAGAGAAGCAAAGACCCGGAAAAAGAGAGAAAACAAATTTGTTGCACGAAATCCAATCGTTCTAAATTTTTACGCATTCATACCGCACACCCTGCAGGAGAACGAATGTTGGTTACCACACCCTCCCTACAACAAGATCAGGAAAATCTTTTCAGACCGAATTTCAACGATGCGGCGCGGGCTTGCGCGTCGGGTTGCGTCGTTCGAAATGACGAATGCAGCTTTCGAAACCTCGAACGAAGCGGCGCGCATCATGAAGGAAACTCAATGCAAAAGGAGACTTTCCATGCAACGACGTTTCTTTCTGACGGCGACCGCTTCGCTTCTCATGGCTTCGGGTTTTCTTTCGACGCCCGCCTTTGCGGCGACCCGCGTCATGGACACGGACCTCGTGATCGTGGGCGGGGGCCTGAGCGGCATCGCAGCGGCGGCCGAAGCGACCGACAAGGGCTTGAAGCCCGTGGTGCTTGAGAAACTCGCATCCTCGGCGGCGCCGGCAACTTCCTCGAAGGGTCTCTCGGGATCGGCACGCGCTACCAGAAGGAGCACGGCATCAAGTAGGACGTGCAGCGGACCGTCAACCGCTTTCTGGAATTCAATCACTACCGCACCAATCCGAACGTCGTGCGGCAGCTGATCGCCGAATCGGGCGCAACCATCGACTGGATCGTTGACAAGGGCGTCGCGATCCGCAGCATCCGCACGATCATGCCGGAAGAAGAGTCCTTCCACTGCTGGCACCTCTTTCAGGGCGGCGCTTCGAGCGTGATCGCGAAGCTTGCCGAATCCGCCAAGGCCAAGGGCGCGACGATCCTCACGGAAACGCCCGCCAAGAAGCTTATCCTCACGAACGGACGCGTGACGGGCGTTGAAGCCGTCTACACGAAGACGGGCGAAACGGTCGTCGTGCGCGCGAAGAAGGTGATTCTCGCGACGGGCGGCTTTGCCGCGAACCCCGGCATGATTCAGCAGTACGTGCCCGATTCGAGCGACCCGAGCGTCTCGGAACCCATTTGGCTTCGCAGCGCCCTGATCGACGGCCGCACGGGCGACGGCATCAACATGGCGATGAAGGTGGACGGCGCCACGGCCGGCATGTCGCAGGTGGTAGGAAACGCTCCCTACCTCCCCGACCGACCGCCCATCAACCAGTTCAACGGCGAAGACTGGTTGAAGCAGGGTCGCTGCGCTCTCGCGCAACCCTGGCTCTGGATTGACCGCAACGGCGAGCGATTCTTCAACGAGTCGCGCGGCTCGGTCTTCACCGAGGTCTACGCCGCCATGACCGCGGCGGGCGGGATCATGTACAACATTCTCGATCAGGCGAAGTTCGATCAGCTCGTGGCAACAGGTCCGCTCATCCCCTTCAACGCGATCGTGACGGTCGGGACGCCTCTGAAGGCCCTCCCCAAGACCTTCGAAGAAGGCATGAAGCGCGGCTGGGCCTTCAAGGCCGACACCCTCGAAGACCTCGCCATGCAGATCGGCGTGCCCTATGAAAACCTCAAGGCCACGATGGCAAAGGTAAACGAATACGCGAAGACGGGCGTCGACGCCGAGTTCGGCCGCAAGAAGGAGCACATCGCCGCCTTCGACATGGAGAAGGGGCCCTACTACGCCCTCAAGGGGATCCGCACCTACTTCCTGACCTTGAGCGGCATCAAGATCAACCGTAGGTTCGAGGCCTTGAACGGTCAGGGCGACAGCATTCCGAACCTCTATATGGCCGGAGCCGACATGGGCGGGCTCTTCATGGACACGGACGACATCAAGGTCGAAGGCGCCACTTCGAGCTTCGCGCTCACGTCCGGTCGCCTTGCGGCCCGCTACGCCATGGACGCGATCAAGTCCGGGCTTTGAGATCCGACTGATCGATCGGGATTGATCTCCCCCGGAACGGCCGGGGCGTTTCTCCGGCCGTTCCCTTTTCACTCCCTCGGGCCGCAGGGCTCGGGGGAATGTTTTGTCCTGAAAAATGAAGCGACGGCGGATCCGTGTCATCATTTTCTCCACAGACCTATCCGAACCGACGTTCCTATCTTTACGACTGCTTTGCTCCCATGCCCGACGCCGCCGACTTCAATCTCAATCTTCTCAAGACCTTCCTGTCGCTCTATCGCGAGCGCAACATGACCCGCGCGGCACGGGAGTTGGGACTTGCCGTCTCGACTGTGAGCGAACACCTCAAACTTCTTCGCGAAGCCTACGGCGATCCCCTTTTTCTACCGTCCGACAAGGGGCTCGCACCGAGCATCTTTGCCGAAGAACTCTTTCCCGCGGTCTCGGACGCGCTCGGAGCCTGCGCCCGGGCACTCCCCGGCGAGATGCAGCGGGGAAGCGCAGTCGTGATCTCCCTCTCGAACGACTTTGAGATCGTGCTCGGGAGAATTCTCACGGATGCCTTTCGCGAAAAACTCCCCGAAGCGACGCCCATTCTCCGGCAGACGAACGCCCTTCTTGCCGAACGGGCACTCCTCTCGCGCGCCACGCATTTCGCGATCACGGGCGGCGGCACGCACTCGAACGCCGTTGCTCGGGAATCCTTCGGACTGCACTGGGACTGTTGCCTTTTCGACGAGCCCGATCCGGCAAAACGAGGGAGAGCGTTGACGCTTGACGAGTATGCGGCGAGGCCTCATGTGGTGGTGCACTACGGCGGCGCCTTCGGCGTAGCGGAGGGGTATCTGAGGAAACTGGGGCATCGGCGGCGCGTCGACGTGATGACCTCCCACTACGCGGAAGTGCCGCAGTATCTGCTCGGCACCGACCGCATCGCGCCCGTGCCCGTGCACACGGCGAAGGTTTTTCTCGAGCGCTTCCCGACGCTCGCCGTCTGCGAGATACCGTTTCACACGTCGCAGGACTCGGTGGAGCTCTCCAACCGCAACGATCTTTTTGAAAAGAAACTCTTTCGGAAGGCGGCGAAGGTGTTGCGGGGCGTGCTCTCGAGCGTTGACTGGACGATTCGGACGGCGGCGCTACGCTGAGAGGAAGGCGAGGGAGTTCTGCGGGAACGGTGCCGGACTTTGCGAGAAGGGAGCCCAATACGTTGAGAGCCTCGTCCGACGAATCAAACGAGGCTCTCTTCAGCTTACGTCAGGTGTGGGAGACACCCGAGGAAAGGCTGATTAGAAGTAGTGGATCAGGCCAACACCGGCTTCGATGTCGGTTTCTTCGATCTTGCCGCTACCGCTACGATGCGGCTTGTTGGGACGAACTTCATTGCCCTTGAGTTCGCCTTCGTTGTAAGCGGCGAAGCCATAGACCTTGGTGCGCTTGCTGAGCGGATAATCGTAGCCAACCGCAAAGCCCCAACGCTGAATGTCGCCGTTGAAGTAACGAGCGCCGTCAACCCAGTTGGCGTCCGCGCCAACGACACCGTGGTTCTTGTTCTTCTGATTATGCACGTCACCGTCAAATTCGCCATCCGCGAAGTTCACAGCCGTGTAGAGGTTGCCACCGAAGAGCGGCGTAACGGCACCGAGCGAAATCGCATAGCCCTTAAGACCTTCGTTTTCACCAAGACGGAACTTTTCATCGGTGAAATAGTCTTCGTAGAAGCCGGAAGCCGAGAAACCGCCGAGCGTGTTTTCATTCTTGCCGTACTGAACGAGGATCATGGGCTTCGTGACGCCAAGGTCATACGAAGCACCCCACGAAATACCGAGGGAATCTTCAGTATTGCGGGTGTCGTCATCACGACCATTCATGATCGTGTCAACCACGATGCCCGTGCTGAAGGCACCGAGATTGTAGGTGGCACCCAAAGCCGCATAGCGCTTGTTCACGCCAGTGTGTTCGTCTTCTGCGCCATCAGCCTGGAGCGAGTACTGGGCAAAGACCTGAACGCCGGCGAATTCGGGCGAACGATAGGTGATCGTATTGTCGAAGCGGTCACGGTCGTCAAGCATGAACTGCCCCTTGGCGCCGGCGTAGTCACCCCACCCCGTACCGAACGGAGTGTAACCGTAAACGAGGCTATAAGAACCGAGACCGGACGAGAGAGCGCCGACACGGCCCATCGAGAAGTGACCGAAGTCACCTTCCAAATAGACGATGGCTTCACGACCGAAGAGACGGCCACTCTGACCAAGCTTACCGTCATCGCTGGTGAAACCGTTTTCGAGGACGAAACCGGCCTTCATGCCGTTGCCGAGTTCTTCCGAGCCCTTGATCGTGACACGGGAACCCGAGTACTGACCGGCCTTCATCTGGAACTGGTTGCCGTCATCCTTCGTGTCATCAATAGGATTCTTATATTCCCAATCATGGAAGTTGAGGCCCGTGTCGATACGACCGGAGATCGTGATGTCCGCAGCCATGGCAGAGCCAGCAAAGGCGCCGAGAGCAGCGATAGCAATGAGAGACTTCTTGAACATTTCCATTCCTTAATGTCTAGAAGATAAGTTGTAATAAGCGAAAGACAGTGAATGTCCTCGCCCGGACTTTTTCTCTATGAAAAGCCCGTCATTCCGACCGACAGATCATCAGAACCTGTTGGTCAGAAATCTGTCGTAACCTTTTGCAGCGACCATCCGGGAAAATTGGCAAGCACCCGGTGAACCAAAAGTTCCAATCGCCTGCTTAGGCGGGATCATGCTCTCATACGAACCGCCCCTCCTTATCTAGGTAGTAACCCTCAACCATCCAAGAGAGATAGCTCCTTCCTTAGTGTCGCAGGTTAAACATCGAAGAACAAATTTTGTTGCAGAAAGTTCACTCTACCCCTTTCACCTTAAAGTAAGAGCCCCCGCCGATCGCTCGGAGAGGGCTCTCTTTACGTCAAGTCAGGTGCTTGAACACCCAATCACACGTTATTAGAACATGTGGACGAGGCCGACGGCAGCCTGGTAGGCGTCAGGCGCGCTCTTTTCGATATTTTCGGAACCGGACTTGTATTCATCCTTGAAGTAACCGGCGTCAGCATAGACGGTGGTACGCTTGCTGAGCGAGTATTCGTAGCCGAAACCGACGAGCCAGCGCTTGAAGTCGTCCTTGGGCCAGTAACCGTTGCCTTCGGTATCTTCACCTTCAGCGTCCAGGTAACCAACCATGGCGTGGGCCTTGCCGCCAAGAACCGGAGCAGTAGCACCGAGGGTCACGCCGTATCCTTCCCAATCCTTGTTGGTCAGACCCGAAGCGTACTCGGCACCCGTGACGTCAACATGAGCCTTGAACGGATTGTTGATCTGACCGTCCTTGAAATAAGCAGCGGCCAGGTAGGGCTTGACGACACCAAAGTCATAGGAGCCGCCGACCGTCACGCGGAAGGTGTCTTCCTTTTCGTACTCGCCTGCTTTCTGAGCTTCGTTCACGGAGTCCACGATACCGATCAGGTTGAGGCCGCCGTTCGTGTAGGTGACACCCAAGCCGTAGTAACGATTCGTCGTGGTCTTACCTTCTTCGCCGACAACCTTACCGTCCTTGAAGTTACCGCCGAAGGAATACTGAGCGTGAACCTTGAAACCGGCAAAGTCAGGCGAACGGTAGGAGATCATGTTGTTGTAGCGGGTTTCGAAACCAGCACCCCAAATCTGGTTCTGGCTACCGACTTCGCCCCAACCCGTACCAAACGGATTGAAGTTACCGATGGCAAACGAACCAGCCGTGCTGTTCATAATACCCATCTTACCAGCGGCGATCTTACCGAAGTCGCCTTCGAGGTAAACGATCGCTTCACGACCAAAGAGACCGTCGTACTTCTGAGCGCCCGTATCGGAGTCAAAGCCGTTTTCGAGAACGAAACCAACCGTCAGGCCATTGCCGAGGTCTTCCGAACCCTTGATGCCAAGGCGGCTACCCGTGTAGTTGCCGGAGGCCATTTCAAAATTGGTTTCGTCGTCCATATTGGCAACCGAGTCGTAATTCACGCCAGTGAGGCGGAGACCCGTGTCGATACGACCGTAGATCTGGACGTCAGCAGCCATGGCGGAGCCGGCGAGGGCGCTGAGGGCGGCGACAGCAATCAGAGACTTCTTGAACATGTCAATACCTTTTATGTAAGTCTGATCTGTGGAATGGGATCCAACGGGAATGGAATGAATCGTCGGACCCCGCATCCTTCACGGCCACCCTTCACCCGCTTGCCTTCAGGAAAGGGACTTCTTTGCCGTTCGGACGAGGGCATGTTTTCATATCTTCGACCCCCCCCCCCATAGAGGTTTACCCTTACTTCTTTCCGTAACTCATTGCGACAGTAGCTAATTACACGGCACAACATGCACTCTCGATTTTGTTGCATAGTTGTCACTTTGCCCTCCCGACGTTTTCTCCACTCTCTTCCTTCCGTCCTCCCGATCCCGCCCGTTCCAAGGCATTCCACCCCGTGCGGAACTTGCTACACTTTCGATTGTTCGAGCCCCTTGAAACCGCTTGACAACCCGTTGACAAACCGGCGTCACCTGGGACTTTTGTCCCCCGTTTCTCTTCCTCTCCGAGGTCTTTCGATGCTCCCGCGTCCCATGATCGGCATTCTTCTCGCATCCGCCGCCGGCGTCTTCTGGGGTTCCATGAGCATTGCGGCGCAATACCTCATGGAAGCGGTGTCGTTCGACGCGATCGACCTCGCCTCGCTTCGTCTCGCGGGCGCGGGCGTGCTCCTTCTGGCGCTCGAAGCGCTCGTTCTAAGGGAAGACGTCCTCGCCCCCTTTCGCGACCTGAAGGACCGACGCGACCTCGTCCTCTACGCCCTCGGGATGCTCGGGATTCAGCTCACCTTCTTTCTCTCGATTCGTGACGCCAACGCCGCGACGGCGGCGCTCACCGTCACGACGGGTCCGCTTTTCGTGACGGGTTGGACCGCCTATTCGGAACACCGCGCCATCACGCGGGACGAATGGCTTTCGATTGCGCTCGCCATCGGCGGCGTCTCGCTTCTCGTCACGAAGGGCGATTTCTCCACGCTTGACTTCTCGCCCGCGGGGGTGCTCTGGGGGATCGCCTCGGCCGCCTGCGGGGCCATCTGCACGGTGCAACCCAAACGCATGCTCTCGCGCCTTTCGGTCGGGGTCGTCGTGGGATGGGGGATGACTCTGGGCGGCGCGATTCTCTGTCTCATCAATCCCCCGGACGTCGCCGCCGTGGAATGGAATCTCGTTACGACGGGGCTCTACTTCTACATCGCCGCCGTCGGGACGGTCGCGGCTTTCTGGTGCTACCTGAAAAGCCTTGCCTACATCTCGGCTCCGACCACGGCGCTTCTCGCCAACTTCGAGCCCTTGACGGCCGTGGTGCTCGGGGTTCTGCTTCTCGGCCTCACGCTCAACGCAGCGGAACTCGTCGGGATCGCGCTTCTCGCCGTGATGGTGTTTCGTCTCACGCGCGCGAAGAAGAAGTAAGCGAAGGCCCCACTCCCTCAATCCAACGCCGCCTCGACAACCGTCCTCCGAGGTTCTTAGTCAGAGCTTCTTTTCCCGGGCTTTCCGAACGAACCTATCGGGACGGTCGTTCCCAAACACCAATCACAAACAAGCGTTTTCCCTCTCAGTCGTCATTAAGGCGCCTCCCTTAGAATGGATTCGCAAAAGTTCTCGGACGGGTTTCGTCCGGAGCAAACCCTTTCATCCCGATTTCAAGGAAACGTCATGTTCACCTTCTTTTCCATTGTTTTCGGCCTCATCTGGGCCGTCGCGAGCTTCCTTCTCCTCTTCAAGGTTTGGGACGGCCTCGGCCCGATCGTTCTGGGGATCTCGAAGAGCCACTTCGTGCAGGCCGCCGCGATGATCATCACCTACCTCGTGATCTTCGGCGTTCCCGCCTGGCTCTGGTGCAAGATCTTCGGTTGATTGTCTTCCAAGTACCTGCACGTACACTTCACATCCCGCCGCTTTCGTGAAAGCGTCGGTCGTCTCTCATTCTTGAGTGAGGTTCTCTTATGCTCGGCAATCTTCAGAATCAAGTGGCCATCGTTACGGGCGGCTCGCGCGGCATCGGCCGCGGCATTGCGCGGGTGCTCGCCAAGGCGGGCGCCAACGTCCTCGTCGCGGGCCTCGAAGAAAACGAGTGCCGTGAAGCCGCGGAAGAACTCCGCAGCTTCGGCGTCGAAGCCGAAGGCATCGCGGGGGACGTGACGAAGCGCGATTTCTGCGAAAAAATGGTGCGCCTTGCCGTGGAACGCTGGGGCCGCCTCGACGTGCTCTGCGCCAACGCAGGGATTTTCCCGCAGGCTAAGCTCGAAGAGATGACGGAAGCCGACTTCGAGCGCGTCATGAACGTGAACGTCAAGGGGACCTTCCTCTCGGTGCAGGCCGCGATTCCCGTGATGAAAAAGCAGGGTTACGGGCGCATCGTGCTCACGAGCTCCATCACGGGCCCGATCACGGGCTATCCGGGCTGGGCGCACTACGGGGCGTCCAAGGCCGCACAGCTCGGCTTCATGCGCACGGCCGCGATCGAACTCGCTCCCTACGGGATCACGGTGAACGCCGTGCAGCCGGGGAACATCGCGACGGAAGGCCTGGACGGCCTCGGCGACGAATACCTCGCCCAAATGGCGCGCTGCATTCCGATGAAGCGCCTCGGCACTCCCGAAGACATCGGGACGGCCGTCCTCTTCTTCGCGTCGAAGGAAGCGCACTACGTCACGGGCCAGAGCCTCGTGGTGGACGGAGGTCAGATTCTTCCCGAGTCGCCTGAAGAGCTCGCCTGAGGCCCAGGAGACTCCTTCTCTTCGCCCATACGGCAAAACCGGCGACCTGTGTGCGGATCGCCGGTTTTTTCATTGTGTGGGAGAGCGGATTCGTTCGAAGCGTCTTCCGCCTCAACCTTCGGGCGTCTTCACGACGTTCTCCGTCGTCTTCGGGCCCTTCGTCAAGGCGCCGTCCTTCGTTTGCGCGGGACGGTCCGACGCGTCTTCCGAAGCCGCTTCCGGCTTCTTCACAGTTCCCTCTTCGCCCGCATTCGTCTCGACTGCCTGCGCCGCCCCTCCGGCAAACCTCGCCATCCACGCCTCCATCATGCGGCCCGCGTCTTCGACGAGCTTCACCATGGCACGCACCCAGGCGTCCACCGTGTCGCGGGAACCCCGCACGAAGGCCTTCGTCTCTTCGGGCGCCGCAAGGAAAGCGAGGAGCGCAAAGAAGATGCAGAGCACCACCGCAAGAAGCAGGAGCGCAAAGGAGAGAAAGGCGAGCGCAAGCGCCACGAGAAAGAGAATCGCAAGCGTCACCGCGCGGATGGTTTTGACGGGCATGGCGGCTCCGGAGAAAGAGGGAGAAAATCGTCCTTCGAGTACTCGGGCGAACGGTCAAGGAAAAAGGCGGGCGTCCGTGCGAAGTCAGAGGCTTCACGCAGAACGTCCGCCCCACTCTACCCGAAAGACGGGCGCCCCGCAGGGCGCCGTGCCGTCGGGCGCAAAGTTTCTCAGAGCACGCGGCGGTGCTGCCAGAGGTGCACCGCGAGGAACCCGAAGAAGACGGAGCCGAGCACCCAGTGGGCGCCCCAGGCGCGAAGGAAGATCGCCGCGGTGGAGCCCGCGAGCGCCCCGCCCATCAGACGGTTCTGCGCGACGCGGCGCGTGCGGGCGCCCGCCTTCGCTTTCTTCTCGGGCACCACAATGGGCGCGACGAGGTCGAGCGCCTTCTGACCGCAACGCTTCAGTGCTTCCCCCGCCGGTTCGAGCGTTTCGGCGAGGGTCTCGACCGACGCCTTCACGGAGGCGCAGGCGCGGCAACGGCCGGCGTCTTCCGTCGAGGACTCGGCCTTTTCACCCGAAGACGAAACCTCCCCGGCGTTTTCGCAGGCTTCGCAGGTCGGCTCGGCACACTCGCCGTCGACCCCGCAGACGGATTCGTCCGCGGGCGCAAAGAGCGCGAAAAGCCCGGCCGCTTCTTCGGCCAAGTCTTCAAAGGTCCAGTCGGCCTGCGACTCATCCCAGAGAAGAAGAAGGCTTCCCACGCGGGGGTTGAGCGTGACCTCCGTCATGCCCGGCTTCGTCTTGAGCCAGGCAACGAGTCCGTCGGCCAAGTCGTCCGAGAGTTCGGCGAGGGCCGGATGCCGCAGGCGAAGCCGCCCCGGAACGAAGGAGCGCACCGAAGCGAGGAGGCTTTCGGTCGTGATTGCGTTCATGATGGATCTCCTTTGATTGTTGTCTGCAGGTCGTCGGGGTCAGGCAAGCGTCGGAAGACGTCCGCGCCCGTGACCGCCCCGGCCACCCTGGCCGCCCTGACCGCCCGTCTGCGTCGAGGCCGCCCCTTCGGCACGCTCGAGCGTGTCGGTGACGTGCGAGAGGGCGTGACGAAGGTTATCCCCGATGTCGGAGAGAAGCTCCTTTCCGTCAATCCTCTTGGCGTCGGGGTTGCGCATGGCGTTCAAACACACGCCGATCGTCGTGCCGTTGTGCAGGAGCGCTCCGGCCGCAGGCATGAGGGTTCCGGTGAGGCCGCCCGCGAGGAACAAGCCGTTCAGCCCGACGGACGCGACGAAATTCTGACGGATGCGCGCCATCGCGGCCTTGCCGAGGTCCATTGCGACGGGGAGGCCCGTCAACGTGTTTTCGGTCAACACCACGTCGGCCACTTCCTGCGCGATGTCCGCGCCGTCGCGAAGCGTGACGCCCACATTCGAGGCGGAGAGCGCCGGACTGTCGTTGACGCCGTCCCCCACCATGAGGACCTTGGCGCCCTTTTCCTTCAGAGCCGTCACGACGGCCGCCTTGTCGGCGGGAAGAATGCCCGCGCGGTAGTGGTCGATCCCGAGCGTTTCGGCGACGACCCGAGCGGTGCGCTCGTCGTCGCCCGTAAGCATCCAGACTTCCTTGACGCCGCGCTCGTGCAAAGCCGCAATCACGGCCTTCGCTTCCGCGCGGATCGGGTCTTCAATCCCGAGAAGGCCGGCGAGTCGTCCGCCGACCGCAAGATAGAGAATCGACTTTCCTTCGCGGGCTAGACGTTCCGCCGCCTCGTGCGCGACTGCCACCGAAATCCCTTCGTCCTCTTCGACGAAGTGGCGCGAACCGAGGAGCACGCGCTCCCCTTCGACCGCCGAAGCGATCCCGTGGGCCACCACGTAGTCGATCTTCGCGTCGTGCGCTTCGATCGTGTGGGCGAGACCCTTCGCTTCCGCGGCGTGCACGACGGCGCGGCCGACGGGATGCGGGAAGTGCTCTTCGAGACAGGCGGCGAGACGAAGGAGATCGTCGGAATCGTGCCGGTCGTCCAGGGAAACGACGTCCGAGAGTTTCGGGGCGCTCGCCGTGAGCGTCCCCGTCTTGTCGAAAACCACCGTGTCGACTTCGGCAAGGGCTTCGAGGTATTTGCCACCCTTCACGACGACGCCCCGTTGGGTACCCGTGCGCATGGCGGTGAGAATCGCCAAGGGCGTCGCAAGACGGAGCGCACAGCTGAAGTCGACCATGAGGACGGAGGCCATGCGCGCGAAGTCCCGCGTCACGAGCCACACGAGTCCTGCCAGGAGGAAGTGATAGGGAACGATGCGGTCCGCCCACTTGAGGGCTTTGCCTTCGATCCCGGCCTTGGCGGCTTCGGAATTCTCGATGAAGCGCACGATCTGCTGCAGACGCGTGCCGTCGCCCACGCCCGTGGGCCGGATCATGAGTTCGCCGTCTTCAAGGACCGTGCCAGCAAAGACCGTGCCGCCCTTCATGCGGTGGACGGGCAAGGGTTCGCCCGTCATCGAGGCCTGGTTGACGCTCCCGTCGCCGTCGACCACGATCCCGTCCACCGGAATGGCGTTCCCCGCGTGCACCACGACGACGTCTTCCTTCGTGACGTCGCGAAGCGCGATCTTGACGTTCCCGTCTCCGCGGCGCACCCAGACGCTGTCGACCCGCAGGGCGAGTTCGTCGGCAAGGCTCGCCATCGACTTCTTGCGCGTATAGGATTCGAGCATTTCGCCCAGGCCCAGGAGCACGATCAGAAGACCCGCCGTGCGGAAGTCCCGACGCAAGAACGACACGAGCAACGCCGCGCCGTCGAGAACCGCCACATCGAAGCGTCCGCGAAGGAGCGACTTCACGCCCGAGAGCACGAAGGGAACGCTCGCCAGAAGCGCGTTCGCGGCGTTGAGTCCCACGGGAAGGAGCGGGCGCAGGAAGAGAAAGCGGGTGAGCGGCGCAAAGTCAAGCGCCCCTTCTTCGCGCTCGGGCTTCTCGGCGGAGACCGCCAGGGCGCCCGATCCGGCGCGGCCCGCAACCGAGCGGCCGCGTCCGGAAACGCCGCCCAGGAAGTATTTCGAAAGACGCTGCCAGACGTGCAGGACCGGCATGTCGGAGAGCGCTCGGTTGACGGTCGCGATCGTCTCCGAAAGAGCGGAGGACGCCGCGGAGTCGCCAGAAGCCGCCGATTCCGTTTTGGCGGTCGCCGCCTGAGCGAGCGCCCTGCGGGCGGCCGCCGTGTCGACGCGCGTGATGAGGGGCGCCTTTTCGAGCGACGCAAAGTAACGGGCGACGCGCTCGCGCGCGTCCCAGTCCGCCACCGTCACGACTACCGATCCCGTGCGGGGATTGACGCGAAGGCCGGTGACGCCCGGCGTTTGTTCGAGTTCGTCGGCGAGAAGCTTCGCCGAGGCGAGGCTCATCGTTCCGTCCGTCTTCCAACGGGTGCGGTTGCCGACTTCGTGAACCAAAGTGAAGACCATGAAGGGCCTCTAGTGAGTGAATTTCGGCCTGCGTGCAAAGAAAAAGGGAGACGTGCGTCCCCGTTCCTCCTCTCGGACGCGGCCGGAGAAAAAAGCGTGTCGGGGCGCGGCCTTCGCCGCACCCCGACGAACATTGAGAATGGCTCTCAAACGGCCCTTAGGCCGCGGCGGGCTTCATTTCTTCCGCGGCGGGAGCGGCCGGCGTTTCAGTCGCGGCGGCGGCCTCCTGAGCTTCCTTCTGAAGCTTCTTTTCCTGAGCCTTCACTTCGGCTTCGGCGACGACGTCGGCAAGGTCTTCCTTGACGCCTTCGACGCCCGCCATGATCTTGTCGCGCAGATCCATGCCGGAACTCAGAAGATTCGTCGCGAGGGGCTTGACGTCAAGCTTGCCGCGCGTGAGGGCCACGGCGCCGAGCGCGCCCACGATCACGCCGCCCACAAAAAAGAGTCCGTACTTGGTGGTTTCGTTCATTTTGATTTGTCCTTGGTCTTTGAAGGTCTGCGCCGGGGAGAATTCCTCAGCCATTTGAAAACAAAACTCATTTTACCCTTTCCACTTCCAAACCCCCGACGCTCGCCGCGTACAAACTTGATGCGTATCAAAAAAACGAAAAAAAGTCGGAGGAACGAATCGTCCGAGCCAGATCGGTGGAACAAACGCAAAACAACCCGTCTCCCCTCCTTCGCATGGAAACATGACGTGCATACGAAAAAGCGAAATCCCTTTTTGACGATCGGAACCTCCTCTTTTGTAGACTGGACCGTGAGGAAAAAACGCCCGGCGCTTCGTCGATTGCTCTGCGCCGCTTCCGAAAGAGGGAAGAATCATGTCCACGGAATACGAAAAGTGCCTCGCCGGCGAACCCTTCGTCGGCGGGAAGGATCCCGACCTTCTCCGCATGATCCGCCGCGCGAGAAAGCTTCTGCGGCAGCTAAACGCCGTCGACTACGAAGACACGAAGGAAAAGGAGCGCCTGATGCGGGAGCTCATCGGCCGCGTGGACAGGGGTGTTCATCTCGAGATTGACTTTCATTGCGAATTGGGAACAACGTCCTCATCGTGCCCAACGTGCAGATCTATACGGGAACGCACTCGACGCGTCTCTCCGAGCGCCTCGTCGCCGAAGAGATCGACGGCGAAGGTCTCTGCCGCACCATTGCGCACCCCATCAAAATCGAAGACGGCGTCTGGATCGGCGGCGGCGCCATCCTGCTTCCGGGCGTGACGATCGGGCGCAACAGCATCATCGGCGCGGGAAGCGTCGTGACGCGTTCGATTCCGCCCGACTGCATTGCGGTGGGGAATCCCTGCCGGGTGATCCGAAAGCTCTCCGATTGACCGTCGCTCGGGCATCCCGGAACAGCGCCTCGCTCTCAAAGCCCTTTCCGAGCGTCTTCGAAAAAAAATCGGAGCGAAGGCCCCGAAAGAGCCTTCGCCCCGGTCACAACCGCGAGCCTTACTTCGCGGGCTTCTTGTTCCAGGTGGCGGGCCGTCCGAACCACTTCTCGTGGATCTTGTCGTAGGTGCCGTCCGCCATGATTTCGGCGAGCGCCTTGTTGAGGGCGTCGCGCGTTTCGGGACGGTTCTTCGGCACGACCATCGCCATGTAGCTTCCCTGCTCGACGTCGAGGCGCTTCACCTGCTTGGCCAAAGCCGGACGCGTCGCGATCATGTAGTCGGTCGAGGCGAGTGAATTGATCGCCGCGTCGCTTCCGCCCTGGATCATGTTGAGAATCGCGTCGGGACTCTGGTCGAAGGTCGTGATCTTGGCGTCGGGAATAGTCTTCGCCTTGTCGTGGCTGATGGAGCCCATCTGCACCGAGATGCTCTTACCCTTCAGGTCTTCGAACTTCTCGATCTTGAGGTCGCTGTTGGCCGGAAGAATCACGGTGATCCCCGACTTGTAGAAGGGTTCGGTAAAGAGCACCTTCTTCTTGCGTTCTTCCGTGATCGCAAAGCCCGCCGCTGCGAAGTCCACGGTGTTCGAGAGAACCGCCGGAAGAATGCCGTCGAACTTGTACATCGTGATTTCGGGTTCCTTCCCCATCTTAGCGCAGAGCGCCTTGACGAGATCGATTTCAAAGCCTTCGAGCTGGCCCGTCTTCGAATTCATGAATTCAAAAGGGGCGAAGGTCCCTTCGCTCGCGACGCGGATCTTATCGGCCGCGGAGACGCCGCCCGCCACAAGGGCGGCGGCAAAGAGGGCGAAGCATTTCGTTTTGAGTCCGAATTTCAGCATGGCGTTTTCCTTCCTGGGGGTCTGTTTGTCGAGTGTTTCGTCTTTCACGCTCCGAAGCCCCGATCTTTTCGAAGGCCTTCGTTTCGCGTTGTCGTGAGGTTGACTCTACTCCGCTTTTTCCCTTTACGTCGGCCTCCCGCGCAACGATTTGAAGGTTCTTTGCGCGACCTTCGCACGCCTTTGGCAAAACCACCCAACAGTCGGTTTTGGCGGACCTTTTTCAACCGATTGCCTTCTTTTGGCCGTCAATGGTCGACCATTTCCCGACACGCTAGGGGATCTGCCCGAGGGCGTTTGTCCTGCGGGAAGAAACCTTCATTTTTAGACGTCGTCCCAAGCCGATGAGAAGGCCTTCTCGGCTAGGCTTTACCGTCGTGAAGACAAGCAAAACGGCCAAAAGGAGGAAAACCGTGTCCGAACTCAACGCGCTCATCGATCCGCTTCTCACCGAAGAACTCCGCCGGGACGTTCTCGCCTGGCGCCGTCACATTCACCGCCATCCGGAGCTGAGTTTCGAAGAGCACGAAACCGCCGCCTACATCGAGCGGGAACTGCGCGCCATGGGCTACGACGACGTCGCGAGCCCCACGCCCACGAGCCGCGTCGCGACGCTCTGCGGAGGCAAGGGGCCGGGACGCACGATCGCGCTTCGCGCCGACATTGATGCGCTCCCCGTGGAGGAAGCCGAGGGACTCGCATGCCGCTCCGTCGTCCCGGGCGTCTCGCACGTCTGCGGGCACGACGCCCATGCGGCGATGCTTCTCGGAACGGCGAAACTCCTTCTCTCGCTCAAGGACGAAATCCCCGGCACCGTGAAATTCTTCTTTCAACACGCCGAAGAGCAGGCCCCGGGCGGTGCGGAGGGAATGGTGAAGGCGGGCGTGCTCGAAGGCGTCGACGCCTGCGTGGGACTGCACGTCATGAACGATCCGATCGGACTCGTGCGCGTCACGACGACGCCCGCCGTCACGACCACCTGCGACGAAATCACCGTCACGATCCGCGGCCGCGGCACGCACGGCTCGATGCCCCACGCCGGGGTCGATCCGATTCTGGTCGGGGCCGAAATGGTCCTCGCGATGCACACGATCGTTTCGCGAAACCTCCCGCCCGGACGCTTCGCCGTGGTTTCCCCCACGATCTTTCAGGCGGGAAACGCCGTGAACGTCATTCCCGACACGGCCAAAATCGGCGTCAACTTCCGTACGAAGAGCGAAGAGGACCGCAACTTCCTTTTCGAGCGCATCGAGGCCGTCGCGCGAAGCGTCGCGGCCGTGCACGGAGCGGAGGTCGACATCCGCGCCGTCCGCGGTTGCGCCGCGACGATTCAGGATCCGGCCATGATCGAACGGGCCTTGAGAGTCGCCAAGGAAGTGATGCCCGCGGACAAGGTCGGAACGGGCAACGGCATGACGGGTTCGGAAGACTTCTCGGCCTTTGCCGAAAAAGTGCCGTCGGTCTACTTGATCCTCGGCGGCGGCACCGCGGAAGAAGGCTACCCCTACGCGAACCATCACCCCGCCTTCCGGCCCGACGAGGGTTGCTTCATGGCGGGCGTACGGATCGAAGCGGCGATGGCGCTCGACTTTCTGATGCGGCCTTGAGCGGGCGCGACCGTTCACGACTCCTCTTGCGGCGGAAAGCTTCTTCAAGCAATCCGCCGCGTTGTCCTTTGCGCAACAGAAAGAACTGCGCCTCGTCCGACAGGTGTTTCACGACGCCTGCGCCCGAAGTCGGCTTCCGCGACGCCCTTCGGGGTGCATCGGCCTTCGAAGGACGCGTCGGTAGCGCCGGCTTGGCGTGAAAAGACAGTCCGACGTCCACCGCAGGCCTCCTCGAAAGCGTTGCGACGCGCTACACTCATGGCTTTCCATTTATTACCGCAAGAGGATTCCTCGCCATGTCGATCGAACGACCCCGCATCGCCCTTCTCGCCACGGGCGGCACCATCGTGAGTTCCGGGAAGAGCCCCGACCAGATGACGGGCTACGGCATTGAAAACTTCCGCGTGACCGACCTCGTCGCGGCCGTGCCGGGAATTGAAAAGATTGCCGAACTCGAAGTCGAACAGGTCGCCAACATCGACTCGAGCTCCATGACCTACGGCGTGTGGCGTGCGCTCGCCGAGCGCATCGAAGCCTACGCCGCGCGCGAAGACATCGACGGGATCGTCGTGACGCACGGCACCGACACGCTCGAGGAAACCGCCTACTTCCTCACGCTCGTCCTCAATACCGCCAAGCCCGTCGTGCTCACGGGCGCGATGCGTCCCGCGACGGCCCTCTCCGCCGACGGTCCGCTCAACCTCTACAACGCCGTGCGCGTCGCTTCGACCCCGGCCGCCCAGAAGAAGGGCGTCCTCATCGTTCTGAACGACCTCATTCTCGACGCCCGCGAAGGGACGAAGACGAATCCCACGAACGTCGCGACCTTCTTCTCGCGCGACTTCGGCGCAATCGGCATGATCGCGGGCCCGCGCATCGAATTCTTCCGTTGTCCTTCGCGCGCCCACACGATTCGCACGCCGTTCTCGGTCGAAAACCTCCCCGACGAACTCCCGCGCGTCGACATCGTGGTCTCCCACGCAGACGACGACGGCGTGCTCGTGCGCGCCGCCGTGGCGGCGGGTGCCTGCGGGATCATTCATGCCGGGACCGGGAACGGCTCCGTGCACGGGAATACCGAAGAGGCGCTTATGGAAGCCTCGAAGGCGGGCGTCATCGTCGTGCGCGCTTCCCGCGTCGGCGGCGGCATGACGGTGGAAGGCCTCGCGCACTGGCAGGAAGCGGGCTGGATCCCCTCGGGTTCTCTTTTGCCCTGGAAGGCCCGCGTTCTTCTGCAGCTCGCCCTCACCCGCACGGATTCGCCCGCCGCGGTGAAGGAGATGTTCTCGCTCTATTGATGCTTTGCCGGGCGGCTCCCTGAGAATTGGAGCCGCCCGCGATCCGGTTCGGGGGCGACGGGAACTTTGGCCGCCCGCTCCCTGCCTCACCCCGACCGACCCGTAACCGTGGGAGAGACGTTATGGAAAAGTCCCAGTTGGTGTTCCGAACCTTTGAGGACGGCCGCCGCATAGCGGTCGGACGCGTCGAAGAGACGGACGGAAACGTCGTCTTCCGCTACGACGGGGACTACCTCTCGACCTTCGCAGAAGCCACCGGATCCCTTTCCCCGCTTACGCTTCCCTACGCCCAGGATCCGTATTCCACGCCGAGAAATTGTCCCGCGGGACTACCCGGTTTTCTCGCGGAAAGCCTTCCCGACGGCTACGGTCTCTGGCTCATGGATCGGGCATTCCAAAAGTCCGGTATCCCGCGCGAAGCCGTGACGCCGCTCGACCGTCTGGCCTTCGTCGGGAATCGTGCTACAGGCGCGCTGTCTTACGAACCCGAAGGCTCGACGCCGCCCGCAAAAGAGTGCGTTCCCCTCACGGAGCTCGGCACCGCCGCCCAAACCTTTCTTGAAACCGAAGAAACCGATCTCTTTCCCGAACTCGTCGCCTGCGGGAGCGCCGGGGGTTCGCGTCCCAAGGCGCAGCTTTGGTTCGGGAGCGATTTTGACCGAGCTTCGCTCGTCCCGAAGGAAGGCATGACGGCCTGGCTCGTCAAATTCACCGCGTCCGACTTTCCGCTCGGCCACGAAGAAGGTCTCTTCGAAGCCGCGGCTCTCTCCGTCGCCGAGAAGGCCGGCATCCGTACGCCCGCGTGGAAGCTCTTTGAAGGTCCTCACGGCAGAGGTCACCCCAAGGCCCCCTACTGGCTCGGGATGGAACGGTTCGACCTTACGGCTACGGGGCGCGTTCACTATGTATCGGCCGCAGGACTCTTGAACGCCAACTTCCGGGAACCCGTCTTCGACTATTTCGACCTCATGCGCCTCACCTACCGACTCACGCAATCGCAAACGGAAATGGAGGAGCTATTCCGACGGGCGGTTCTTTCCTATTTCCTCAGAAATGAAGACGATCACGGGAAGAACTTTGGGTTCCTTCTCCACGACGACGGACGTTGGACCTTGTCGCCCTCCTTCGACATCACCTATGCACCGGGTCCCTACGGAGAGCACGCCACGTCCTTCGGAGGAAACGGACGGCGCATCACGCGCGACGCGCTCGAACGCATGAGCGGCCTCATGGCGACGCCCGTCGAAAGGCTTGAGGAAATCGTGCGTCAAACGGCAGACGCGGCCCTCGGTTTTGCCGAGACGGCGTTGTCGCTCGGAGCCAAGCGCGCCACCGTCAAAGAGGTGAAGAAACAGATCGAGTCGGCGGTTGCGGAGAATCTGAAGGCCATGGGAATCGACTGAGCTCTTTGACGGGCGCCGCCGTGATCCCGCAATCGTGCCAGACACTGAAGTCGGCTCCTTTCGGCAGTCCCAGGTCGTCAGCGCTAGAATTTTCTGTAACGTCAATTTGTTCGACGTACACGAGAAAAGTGGTAACGACGCCTTCTCCTAGCCCTTCACGTTGCCCGACTTTCCTGACCAATGGAGACTCTCCATGAAACGATCCCTTTTGACCTTGGCCCTTGTCGCACTCCTCTCGGGGTGCTCCGCAACGATCGAGTACCACCCCTTCGTTGGAGAGCCGCAACTTCTGAAGGGGGCGGGCGGCGCATGCGACTATGAGGAAGGGATCGAAATCTGGCTCAAGGGTGCGCCCTCCCAACCTTTCACGGTCATCGGCTATATCGACGGACAGTACACCGACGGCATCGGCGAAGAAGCCGCTTTGAAACGATTGCTGGCGGAAAAGGTGAAGGAAGTTTCCGGCTCCGGCGTCATCCTCACTTCCCGTCGCTCCGCCATGGGCGACTCGTACTTTGTCGGGAGAGTCCTCGTCACCGACACGGATTTTCAAGATGAGTACGTCGTGTTCCGCTATCAAGGAGAGAGTGCGCCTGAAGAACAAGGCGCAAAGAACGATTCCACCGGAATCTAAACCGCTCAGAGAGCGATCGACAGCGGGACCCGCACGGCAATGAGCGTCCCCGCACGACCGTCAACCCACGGCCCCATAAGCAATTCGGCAGCCCAAAAGGCTGCCGAATGCTTTCGGTTTGCAGTAAGCCGCGAAGCGGATTAGAGCTTGCCGCCCGGAACGACGTTGCGAACGTCAAACTTCGTGCCGAGCGCGATGCGTTCGAGCTTCATCTTGCCAAACTTCTTTTCGGGCTGACGGAACCAGTAAAGCGGTTCGGCGTCCTTCGGGCCGAGGACTTCGCAGTTGAATTCACCGGTGATGAAGAGGGCCGTGCCTTCGGGAAGGCCGATCACTTCTTCGTCGCGGTTGTAGGCGAGGAACTCTTCGAGACGGTCTTCACGCGTTTCGTTGTTGAGGCCGGCCGTGCCGCCCGAGATGAAGTGCGGGTTCGTCTGGAAGGGGCAGAAGCCGAAGGTGTTGAAGGACGGGGGTTCGGCGATCGGCATGTCGTTCGTCGTGCGAAGCGTCGGGCACGCGACGTTGCCGCCCGCGGACCAGCCGACGTAGGGCAGGCCGGCGTTCACGCGGTCGCGGATCAGGTCGATGATGCCGGCTTCGTACATGCGGGTCGTGAGCGCCCAGGTGTTGCCGCCGCCCACGGCGATGGCTTCGGCCTTCTTGACGGCTTCGACGGGGTTCTCAAAGCGGTGAATCGAGACGATCTTGTGACCGTAGCGCTTGAAGGCATCCTGGACCTGCTTTTCATATCCGTCGTACGAGCTGCTCACGCGGGCATACGGGATAAAGAGGATTTCGTGCTTTTCAGCGCCGTAGAGACGTTCGTACTGTTCGTCGCAGAAGTCGAGGTAGCCCGAGTTGTGATAGCGCGAGCTCGACTGCATCAGAACGCGGCGCTTTTCGCTCACCTTGGCGGCGGGAAGGGGATTCTTCACCTTGGCTTCGGCAACGGTGGCGAGGCTCGAAAGGGAAAGGGCGCCGACGGTGGCGGTGCGGAAGAGAGAACGACGGGTCAACATGGTTGGGTCCTCATGTGTGTTGGTCGATGATGATTCGCGGGGCGTCGCCGTCAGGATTCGGCGGGACCTCGCGGCGGTTGGTCCGGCTTCGCCCGCAGGCGAAACCCGAGGCAAACTCTATCGACTTTTGCGCCAAATCACCATGAGGAGAAATCCTCTTGACAAAAGGACTATCTTCTAAGGCAAACTACCAGGTTTTTCTTTTTGATGAAAAGCCCTGATCCGCAGAGGCCCCCTCGACCCGCCCCGTCGGATACCCCCTTTCCTTCACGGGAGCGGCGACCCGGATGGCTACGGCGGGGCTTTCGCAACCGTTGCGGCCCTGCGGTTGCGGGCGCATCGCGCCCCGCGTCACGAAAACGTTAAAAAACCGTTTCGAAACATTGCTTTCTCCTAAGCAATTCATCCACCTCCCGAGGGATGGCCTTATAATTCCCTGACCTGAAACGACAGACTGGGGCCGGGCGTCTCCCGGGCCTTCGGTCTGTTTTTGTTTTCACCGTCCCGACTCCGGCGACATCGACACGGTCCCCCTACATGTTCTCCTCTTCGATCCATTCGATCCGAAAACACTTTACGCGCAGCATCGCCGAATGGGCGGATGCGGGTACGGGGACGCTTTCGCTTCTCTTGAACAGCCTCGGGCTGCTTTTGGCCTGGCTTTTCGTGCCGCTTGAGAGCGGCTATTGGCGAAACGTCCGCGAACACCGCAAAGAGCTCTATCCGCACGTCAATTTCGAGCGTCCGACCGTGGCCGACATGGTGCGCGTGGCGCTGCAGTCGGTGTTTCTCTTCGTCATCTACGCCTTCGACTGGCAGCGCTTTCGACGCGAAAATCCGCTCGCCCGCCTCGTCGCGGGCGTGACGGCGGCCGTGGGGGCCCTGGGCGAGAAAATCGGCGCCGTCGGGAGCCGCTGGCTCTCGGGTATCGGGTCCTTGAGCGAAGACGGGGGCGAACACCGCCCGGACCCCGTCACGGGCTCGAAAAAGCGCCTGCAGTCGATTCTCGTCGGAACGGCCGCGGTGCTTGCGATCGGGCTTGCCGTCCTCTGCATCACGCAGCCCTTTGACTTTAGCGGTCAGGTGATCTTCCTTTCGATCATGCTGATTTCCGCGTGGAGCTTCACGCACATCCGCGCCCGCGTGACGCTGATGGTGCTCTTCGTGATTTCGGTCGTGGTGTCGGCCCGCTACCTCTGGTGGCGCTGCACGGCGACGCTGCAGCCCTCGTCGCCCGCGGAACTCTTCTTCTCGGTCCTTCTGCTCGCGGCCGAATTCTACGCCTTCGTCGTGACGGTCCTCGGCTACTTCCAGGTCTGCTGGGTCCTGAACCGCAAGCCCTATCCGCTCCCCGCCGACCGCTCGGTCTGGCCCACGGTCGACATCTTCATCCCGACCTACAACGAGTCGCTCGAAGTCATCAAGCCCACCGTCTTTGCGGCCTTGAACCTCGACTGGCCCGCGGAAAAACTCAAGGTTCATCTCCTCGACGACGGAAGCCGCGACGCCTTCCGCGAATTCGCCGAGTCGGTGGGCGTTCGCTACATCAAGCGCGAAGAGCACAACCACGCCAAGGCCGGGAACATCAATCACGCCCTCGGGATCACGAACGGCGAATTCATCGTGATCTTCGACTGCGACCACGTGCCTTCCTGCGACTTTCTGACGTCCACCGTCGGCTGGCTTGTGAAGGACAAGAAGATCGCGCTCGTGCAGACGCCGCACCACTTCTATTCGCCCGATCCCTTCGAGAAGAACCTCCACCTCGAGCGGGCGATGCCGATCGAGAATTCGCTCTTTCACGACTTCATCCAGAAGGGGAACGACACCTGGAACGCCGTGATGTTCTGCGGCTCGAGCGCCGTCATGCGCCGCGCCGCGCTCATGCAGATCGGCGGGATCGCGGTGGAAACCGTGACGGAAGACGCCCACACGTCCTTGAAGCTCAACCGCCTCGGCTGGAAGTCGGCCTTCATCTCGAAGCCCGTCGCTTCGGGGCTCTCCACCGAATCGCTCTCCGCCCACGTGGGCCAGCGCATCCGCTGGGCTCGAGGAATGATTCAGATCTTCCGCCTGGACAACCCCTTCTCGGGGAAGGGCCTCACGCTTCCGCAGCGTTTGTGTTTCTTCAACGCGATGGTGCACTTCCTGCACGGGCTTCCGCGCCTGGTGTTCCTCGCCGCGCCTTTGCCCTACATGTTCGCCGACATCTACGTGATCTACGCGTCGGCCGCGGCCATCTTCGCCTACGTGATCCCGCACATGGTGCACTCGGCCATTACGAACAAGATCCTGCAGCGGGGCTACCGCTATCCCTTCCTCGGGGCCGTCTACGAAACGGTGCTCTCCTGGTACATCCTTCTTCCGACGACCGTCGCCCTCATCTTCCCGCACAAGGGGAAGTTCAACGTCACGGCCAAGGGCATGACGATCGACAAGAAGTACGTCGACTGGGGGATCGCCAAGCCCATCCTCGTTCTGATCGCGCTCAACCTCGCGGGGCTCGCCGTCGGGATCTACAAGACGATCGTCGCCGCCGACCCGCAGGTCTCGACCCTGCTCATCAACTTCGGCTGGATTCTCTACAACCTCGTCGTCCTCGGCGCATCGGCCGCGGTCGCCGTGGAAGAGGTGCAGAAGCACCGTCTGCCGCGCGTGCCTTTGAACGTCGGCGTCCGCGTGGGACGCGGGGAAAAGCTTTCCGACGCGTTCGCCGCGCGGCTTCGCGAATTCTCGCAGGAGCACCTCCGTTTCGAGGTCGATCCCGAGACGCTCAAGAGCCTCTCGGAGGGCGACGAACTCTTCGTCGAAATTCCGGCCCGAGGTACGGTTGAGCGCTTCCGCACGTCCGTGACGCTCGTCGAAGACGCGGCGTTTGAAGTGCGGGTGGATACTGCCGACCGCTTCGACGAGATTCGTCTCAACCGCGCCACCTTCGCGCGCGAAGGCATTTGGGCCGAGCCCCCCGAAGGCGAGGTCGACGACCGCTTCGTCGCGGGCTTCCTGCGCCTCATCCGCATTGCGCTCTACGGCTACAAGTCGCTTTTGGAATTCCTGCCCGGCCGCGTCGGCCGACTGATCCGTTTTCTTCTTTCGCTCCTGCCGCGCATCCCGCGTCAGGCCGCCACCCAAAGGGTTTCATGATGTCCTTCCTTACGAGAAAGCACCGTACACACCGAGCCGCGCTCACCACGATCGCGGCCTCGCTTACGCTCGCCCTCGGTCTTGCCGAGCCGGTCTTCGCCGCCGACGCGCCCGCGCCCGTGTGGCGCACCGACGCGACGGCCTCCGTCACCGAGTCGCACGACCTCATCCGCCTCGTCCCCGGAGGACTCGCCACCGCGGTGAAGCTTACGGGCGCGATGCCGACGCAGTACTTCGACTTCGGCGTGCGCGCGGACGAAATCGTTTCGAAGGCGACGCTCGACCTCTCGTTTACGCCCTCTCCCTCGCTGATTCCCGGGACCTCGCAGCTGAACGTCTACCTCAACGGAGAACTTCAGGGCGTCACCGCGATCACGAAGGAAATGCTCGGCAAGCCCACAAGCCTCTCGGTCGCGCTCAACGCGAAGTCCATGAAGACGCGCAATCAGCTGAGCGTCGAATTCGTCGGGCACTACTCGATCGTGTGCGAAAACGAAGGAAACAGCGCGCTCTGGCTCGACATTTCTCCGACGAGCCAGTTGACGCTCGAAAAGCAGAACCTGCGCTTGACGAACGACCTGGCGCAGCTCCCGTTGCCGTTTGTCGACACCTCGGTCGAAAAGGCGACGACGCTCCCCGTGGTCTTCGCTTCGGCTCCTTCCAAGGACGCCCTTCGCGCCGCCGCCATCGTGACGGGCCGCGTCGCCGCGGCGAGCGCCTGGCGAGGCGCCGACTTCCCGGTCTATTTCTCGGAAGTTCCCGCCCAGGGTCACTTCGTCGTTTTCGCTACGAACGAAAATCGTCCGGCGTTTCTGCGGGAACTGGCACCCTTTGAAGGACCGGAACTTCTCATGCTCGACGCCCCGGGTGGACTCTATGAAAAGATGCTCGTCGTCGCGGGCAAGACCGACGCCGACCTCGTGACGGCCGCGCAGGCCTTCGCGACGACGGGGCGCATCCTCATCGGACCGCGCGCCGCGATCAAGGACTTCAAGGCGGCCGATCCTCTTCCCGCCTACGTGTCGCCCAACTGGGTGAACACCGACTTCGCGGTGCCCCTGAGCCAGCTCATCGAATACCCCGAACAGCTGACGGCCCGCGGTGAAACGCTGCCGCCCCTTCACGTCGCCTTCCGACTTGCTCCGGACACCTATCTCACGAGCGCTTCGTCGGCGACTCTGAATCTTCTTTACCGCTACACGAAGCCCGTCACGGGTCAGGCCGCGCAGCTTCGCACCCTCGTAAACGGCGCCCTCGCCGACAGTCAGAACCTCTCCGACGAAGAAAGCCGCGGCGCTGCCGTCGTGAATCTGCCCGTCCCCGAAGGACCGGCCGTGACGGCGGGCGCCTTGCATAAGGGGGGACTCGGCTTTGTGAACGACCTCTCCTTTGAAGCGGGCTATCAGCAAAACCCCAACGAAGGCACGCCCGAAAACTGCCGTGCGGCGACCCTCACCTCGCATCAGGTGCAGATCGATCCCTCGTCGATGATCGAATTCTCCGGGATGTACCACTATGCGCAGCTCCCCGAGATCGGACTCTTCACGCAGGGAGCCTTCCCCTTCTCCATGTACGCGGACCTGAGTCGGACGGCCGCGGTCGTTCGCAAGGACGCGCGTCCGATTGAACTCACGACCTTCTTGAACGCCGTCGGCCGCATGGCGGCGACGACGGGCGTGGCGCCCCTGCACCTCACCGTGGCGAATCCCGAAGATTCGGCCTCTCTCAAAGAGAAGGATCTGCTCATCGTCGGCCCCATGCCCGAAGGCGTGATGGACATCAGTCCGGAATCGGCCGCCGCTTTGACCGACGGCGTCTCGAAGTGGTTTGCGAAGCCCGCCGAAAAGACGGCGGGCGCTGCCGAACCCGAACGCCTCGCCACGGGTTTTGCCGCGATCGTCTCCGTGAAGTCCCCCGTCGACAACGCCCGCACGGCCGTGGCGCTTCTCGCCGAAGACGGCGCGAGCGGCCATCTTCTCAACCGCCGCCTCGCGAATCCGGGCGACCTGGCGCTTGCGAAGGGCGGCATCGTCTTCGTGGGCGAAGACGAACTGCGCGGCTTTGAACCCGCGTCCACCTACACGGTGGGCGACATGCCGTGGTTCCGCCGCGTGTGGCTGTCGCTCGCCGACCGTCCGTTCGTCCTCGTCTTCTGCGCGCTTCTCGCCGCGGTCGTCGCGGGCGCGGGGATCTTCCTCTTCATGCGCCGCTGGATCCGCGGACGCTCGCAGGGCGCCCACTGACCTCCGAACGTTCTTTGGCCGGCGGGACCTTCCGCCGGCACCCGAAACTTTTTAGAGAACGGAGCCTTCCCGCGCGAAGGCCCGTCCGGACGAAAACCATGAAATCGCATCTCACTCCTCTTCTTCTCGCGGGCGCCATGACGGCCCTCCTCTCGATGGCGGACCGCGCCGCGGCCTGGCCGATGTGGGACAGCTTCAAGACGGTCAACATCGACAAGAACTTCCGTGTGATCGACTACAGCGACAAACGCTCCATCACGACGAGCGAAGGGCAGTCCTACGCCATGTTCTTCGCGCTCGTCGCCGACGACCGGGAAACCTTCGCGAAGCTCCTCGAGTGGACCGAAAAGAATCTGAGCAAGGGCGACATCACGAAGAATCTTCCCTCGTGGCTTTGGGGGAAGACCGGCAACGGCTGGGGCATCATCGACACGAACAACGCCACCGACTCCGACCTCTGGATCGCCTACGACCTTCTCGAAGCCGCACGTCTCTGGAACGAGCCCGCCTACGAAGAAAAGGCCCGCGCGATGATGGAGGGCCTCAAGCGCGACGTGCGCGACATCCCGAATCTCGGCAAGGTCCTCCTTCCGGGCGGAAGCGGCTTTGACCACCCGACCCACGTGACGCTCAACCCGAGCTACTACCCGGTCTTCATCCTGCGTCGCCTGGCGCTCGTCGACCCCTACTGGAAGGAGGTCGCCGAAGGGACGATCCGCGCGCTCGTGCGCACGGCCCCCGCGGGCTTCTCCCCCGACTGGGCGAAGATCGACAAGACCGGTAAGCTCATCGCCCCCGAGGGCGAAGACTATACTCTCGGAAGCTACAACGCGATCCGCGTCTATCTCTGGGCCGCCATGACGGATCCGTCGGATCCCTCCTACGGCGTCCTCATGAAGCACTTCGACCCGATGCGCCGCCTCACCGAAGAAATGAACATGCCGCCCGAGAAGGTGGAGATTCTCACGGGCAAAGCGAACCGCGCCGGCAACGCAGGCTTCGGCGCCTGCGTTCTCGAAATGCTCGGGAATTCCAAGACGGCCGATCTTCTGCGCACCGTCATTCAGGCCGAACCCATCATCGGCGAAAATTACTACCGCAACGTCCTGATGCTCTACGGCGCGGGCTTTGACGCGGGCCTCTTCCGCTTCGACCGCGAAGGCAAGCTCGTCGTTTCGCGCGCGGCGGTGGACGCCAAGCCCCTTCCCGCTCCCGAAAAGAAGGCCAAGGAGGCCGACGACCGGGAGGCGTCGGAAGCTGCGGAAGCTGCGGAAGCTGCGGAAGCTGCGGAGCCTGCCGAACCGGCGAAGAAGCCGGCCGCGACGACCGAAGCCAAGAAGGACGAGAAGTTCGAAGCAAAGTCGGAAGCCGAGTCCGAAGGCAACTCCGAGGCGAAGCCCGAATCCGCCGAAAAGCAGGAAGCCCCCGCGGCGAAGGGGGATGAAAAGGCCGAGTCCGCTCCGGCCGCTCAGGAGGTCCGTGCACCCGCCCAGGCAGCCTCCTCCGCCCCGTCTGAAACCCCGGCCGCGCCCGCCGTCGAGACGCCCGCCGCGGAAGGAGCCAATAAGTGACCGCTTCGCAGAAAACCGCCGTGCCGATGCCCGCCTACTTCGGGCTCGGCATCTGGAACGTCTACTTCATCGGGAAGTTCGCGCTCGCCTACACGGGCTATCTGCGCCTCGACCTCCTTTTGAACGCGGCGTTCTTCCTCTTCCTTCTCATTCCGATCCGCGGGAAGTGGCTTCATCGCCTGCACGCGCTCATTGCGCTCGTCCTCGGCACGGCCCTTCTCTGGTCGGAGAGCTGGCTCCCCGGGATTGACTCGATCCTCGCCAACAAGTCGGGGATCACGGGCTTTTCCGTGAACTACGTCGTGCAGCTCGCCTGGGACTTCATCAACTTCCGCATGGTGGGCTGGGGCTTCGTGATTCTCCTTGCCTACTATCTCCTGCGGGACTTCGTGCGCGTCACGACGATCACGGCGCTCTATCTCGTCTTCCTCATCGTGCAGCCCTTCTTTACGGCGCCCACGGCCCCGGTGCGAGCGGTGCCCGCGGTCGCGGCCGACACCCCGAAGACGAACGAAGAGATCCTCAACCTCGCGAACGCCGCGACCACGACCGACGCCGTCGTGTCGGCCGAGGAAGTGGACACCTGGTACAAGGCCTTCCTCGACTACGAAAAGGACCGCGTCGCGCAGCTGCCGACGGGGATCTCCGCGAAGGACACGCCCTTTGACATCATCATCCTCAACATCTGCTCGCTCTCGAACGACGACCTCGAAGCCTCGAACCTGCAGAACCACCGCGTCTTCTCGCGCTTCAACATCCGGTTCGACAAGTTCAATTCGGCGACCTCGTATTCGGGCCCGGCCGCGCTTCGCCTTTTGACGGGCGCCTGCGGTCAGCCCTCGCACGACGCGCTCTACGACGCGCGCCGCCCGGACTGCGAGATCATGAACCGTCTGGACGCTCTGGGCTTCAAGCAGCATCTCTTCCTCGACCACAGCGGCGCGTACGACAACTACCTCAATACGATGCGCACGCAGGCCGGGTTGACGGCCACCTTCGAGCAGCGCAAGTTCCCGCTCAAGTACATGTCCTTCAACAACGAAGAGATCGCCGACACGCTCGCGGTGCTTCGTCACTGGAACCGCGTGATGACGCGCGACAAAGACGTCCGCTCGGTGTCGCTCTTCAACTTCATCGCGCTTCACGACGGAAACCGCCTGCCGCTTCACAGCCGTTGGGAAGCCTTTGAGCCGCGCGCCAAGACCTTCCTCGATTCGCTCAACACCTTCATCAACGAGCTCGAGCGCGGCAAGCGCAAGGTAATGCTCGTCGTCGTTCCCGAACACGGCGCCGCCGTGCGGGGCGACCGCATCCAGACGCCGCGTCTTCGCGACATCCCGACGCGCCGCATCACGCAGGTGCCCGTCCTCGTGAAGTTCGTGGGACTCAAGAATCTCCCGAAGGAACAGATCCACGTGACGGGGAATTCGAGCTATCTCGCGCTCAGCACCCTCATCGGGCGCACGATCGAGACGAACTTCTTCTCGAATTCGAAGGGAGCAGTCCCGCTCGAGGACCTCGTCAAGGATCTCCCCACGACGCACATGGTTTCGGAAAACGGTCAGGCGGCCGTCCTCGAATACAAGGGCCGGGACTACATGAAGTTGAACCGCGGAAAGTGGGAGCCCTACGGCGGCTGACGCTCCGAAGGCGCTCGAGAACAGGCGCTTCGTTCGAAGGAACGGAGCGCCTTTCCTTCCCGACTTTCGTGCTAATCGATAGACTTTGTCTGCACTCTTGCTTGAGAGACATGCGATTTCGTCGATTATTGAACTATCGATTTTTGTAGGTAGCTATTTCATAGGTAACTTGAGCCGAAGTTTTTTGCGAATAGTCGAAGCAGTTTCCACCGCATTGAGCGGTTCCATGCCGCAGGCGATGAGGATTTCGTCGCAGAGCGCAGACAGGGCTTTCTTGTCCCCACTCTCGTCCGTGGCAGTTGCTGCTTCGACCTCGAGGTTGCCGCAGGTGTAGACGTGACTGTTGGCTTTCTTCAGGCCGCTCACGTGCTGTATCTTCATAGACTCCAATGCCTCAACAATCTCGGTCGCTGACAAAGTTAATCCCCTCTCCTGCAGTTGTTTCATAAAAACCTTCTGCATCACAAGGGCTATGTAGTTCAGGACAAAATGGCCTCGAATGTGTTCGTCCGTCCAAACAAAGACGGGACGTGCTTCAAGGTTTGTCTTAAGCATCCGAAAGTTGTCTTCGATCCGCCAGAGTTGGCGTAATTTTCGATACACCCACTGAGGATCCGGATCCTTGATGTTCGTCAGCAAGGCCGTGTATCCGCACCAGGTTCGCCGCTTGTCGTACAGCTTCTGGTTCAAATGAGGGCTGGTTGTGTCGACTTTAATGAATGCCTTGTAACCGCTTCTGCTGGAGGCCGCTACGGCGGCCGCTCCCTTCTCAACGAGGTTTGCGGCACGGTTCCACTTCAGGGTTAGCTCCCGTAAGTCGTGCTCGAATCGGCGCCTTGAAAACGTACCGATGCACGTAGCATCAAACTTCGCCGCTTCCACTGTTCCTGTCACGTGGTTACGGTAGGTCTTGTCGATGGCAAGCGGTAGGGTCTTGTAGCCCCACTGGTCGCCGTCGTCGGAGCGGTGCCACAGCCAATCTTCCTCATCAAGCAATTTTTTTTGTTCCGGAACCTTGAGCTTGATGTACGGCGGGTAGCCGACAATGAAGTGAAGTCCCTTGTTCTGAAGGGCGTCCAGGTTGACGAGCTGGTTCAAACCACTGTCGGCCACGACGATCACGTCTTTGATCTTGTACGAGCGTTGGAATTTTTCGATCACTTCGATGAGTGTGCGGACCTCTCCCGTATTTCCCGGAAACAGTTCGTACGTGAACGGCACCCCGTCGGCATCAATCAGCAGGCCTAACACCACTTGTGTTTCCTGGGTTCGATGCTCCTTGCTCATTCCGCGGCGGCGCAGATCGCCCTCCAGGAAACTCTCAAAGTAAAACGTCGAGACGTCGTACAGCGCCACCGTCAGGTCGCGTTTGTACATCGCATCAATAGATTTATTGAGGCGTCGGATGATGTTGTCCTTGTGCTGAGCCAAGACGCCAAGGCTGTCGTACATCTGCTGCAACTCGATCTCAGAGAAGTCCGTGAGATACATGTTGCGGTGGCGCCAGCTCGAAAGCTTGGAAGCCGGCTTGATCAGGCGCGACATGCATGAGAAAAAGACCGTCTTCTCAAGGTCGTAACTCACGTCGTGATTACGACGGAAATTCTTGAAATAGGCGGCCATGCCGAGCCGTTCCCACAGGGGATGAAAAATCGCCGGGGTACAGGTGAGGCAAGAGGATCTTTTACTCGGTTCAGGAGAAACGTTGACACCGCTCAGCATGCGCTCCTTGACGATGTTGCTGTACGCCCGGGAGTTGGCCTGTAGCTCTTTGACTCTCGCCTCGAGCTTACTCATGGCGTCCGGATCTTCGGCCAGCAGTTTGTCAAGACGACCGAAGCTCTCCAACGTCCTACTCGTCGGACGCTTGGTGGCAGGGTCGCGATAGTTTTCCACGATGTAGGCATATTCGCGGTTGTTGAACTTCTTGATCGAGAGGGAGATCGCCATTTCGAGAACCTTTGATCATCTTTTTTCCACTATCAATTCTACCATATTTCTACCTACAATTTTACTACAAAACCTGATTAAACAAAAACCCCTGAAGCCGTTACACTACAGGGATTTTCTTGAAGAAAATGCTTTAAAACGCCCTAAAGTCGGGACGGCGGCTGACGCTCCGAAGGCGCTCGAGAACAGGCGCTTCGTTCGAAGGAACGGAGCGCCTTTCCTTTTGTCGTGCGGACTATACTCACTCATCCTTATTCCGAGCATCCCCCAATCAGCAACCAGCCTTCCCATCCGCCTGCGCTGTTGTCTGCGGTCGATTCCGAGCTCCGCTCAAAAGAAAAGGCCCGCCTCCTTATGAGAAGCGAGCCTTTCGAATCCTTACGGGAAGGGGCGCGAAATTACTCGGCCTTTTCTTCCGTGGCTTCGGCGACGGCCGGAGCGGCCTTGTCGACGAGTTCCATGTAGGCCATCGGGGCGTTGTCGCCGACGCGGAAGCCCATCTTCAGGATGCGGGTGTAACCACCCTGACGGGCGGCAAAACGGGGACCGAGTTCGCCGAAGAGCTTGACGACGGCTTCGCGGTCGCGAAGACGGGAGAAGGCGAGACGCTTGTTGGCAAGGGTGGGTTCCTTGGCGAGCGTGATCATCGGTTCGATGACGCGGCGAAGTTCCTTGGCCTTGGGGAGGGTCGTCTTGATGGCTTCGTGCTTGATGAGGGAGACCATCATGTTGCGAAGCATGGCGAGACGATGGGCGCTCGTACGATTGAGCTTGCGGAGACCGTGACGGTGACGCATGATTAATTCCTTGTTTCTAAAGTTCTCAAAAAGAGTCTCCTTCCCCGACTCTTCTATCCTTTCTTTCGAATCGAAAAGCGGACGGGTGGAGGAGAAAGTGCGCATTGTACGCAAACTGCGGAGCAGATTCAAGCGAAAAGCCGCGTTTTCTTTCGCCGAGCGCCGGCATGCGCCGCCCCTCTTCAGAAGCGAAGCCTCCCGGCCCGATCGACTCGGTTCCGGGAGGCTTCGAAATCGGAAGGAAGGAGCGGTCAGCCCGCCTTTTTCGCGCCCTCGACGATCTTCATCGCCGAAGCGATCATGCCGCTCATGTCGCCCAAGTTCCCCGGAACGATGAGGGTGTTGTTCTCCTTGGCGAGTTTTCCGAAGGCGTCGACGTACTTTTCGGCGACCTGCAGGTTCACGGCCGTCATTCCGCCCTCGGTCTGCGTGGCCGCCGCCACCGTGCGAAGGGCTTCGGCCGTGGCCTTGGCGATCGCAAGCGTCGCCGCGGCCTGGCCTTCGGCCTTGTTGATTTCGGCCTGCTTTTCGCCTTCCGACTGCGCGATCGCGGCTTCGCGCGCACCCGTCGCGAGGTTGATCTGCTCCTGCTTCTTCCCTTCGGAGGCGGCGATCAGGGCGCGCTTTTCACGCTCGGCCGTGATCTGCTGCTGCATGGCCTGGAGAATCACGGCGGGCGGCGTCAGATCCTTGATTTCGTAACGGAGCACCTTCACGCCCCAGTTCATGGCCGCCTCGTCGATGGCGGAGACGACGTTGTTGTTGATCGCGTCTCGCTCCTCAAAGGTCTTGTCGAGCTCCATGCGCCCGATGACGCTTCGCAGCGTCGTCTGCGCGAGCTGCGTGATGGCGATCACGTAGTTGCTCGTGCCGTAGCTCGCGCGCTTGGGATCGGTCACCTGAAAGTAGAGGACGCCGTCGACCGTGAGCTGCGTGTTGTCGCGCGTGATGCACACCTGACTCGGCGTATCGAGCGGAATTTCCTTCAGCGAATGCCGGTAGGCCACGCGGTCGATGAAGGGGATGATGATGTTGAGTCCCGGATTGAGGACCGCATGGAATTTTCCGAGGCGCTCCACGACCCAGGCCGTCTGCTGCGGGACGACCTTGATCCCCTGCACGGCAAAGAGAAGCGCCACGCAGACGAGCACCAGCGCAAAAATCAAAGTGCCGCTCACGGCCCAAGAAACATCGTTCATAACGGTTTCCTTCTTACGATTGAATGGATTCTTTCTTTTCGAGAACAAGCTCGGTCCCGTCGACCCGACCGATCGTCCAGCGTCCGGCCGCAAGGGAGCCGACCGCGGCGCGGGCGCGCCAGCGGGCCCCGCGGTAGATCACCTCGGCCGAACCGTCGGCCGCAACCGAGCGCACCTCCACTTCGCGGCCTTCGTCGATGGACTGAAGCGCCTCGGCTTCACCCCCGGCCTTCCCGCGGCGAAGCACCCTCGCGACGAGACACCCCGCGATCGTGACGAGTCCCACGGCGAGACACTGAAGCGTGAAGTCCAGCCCCGCCCAGGAAGCGAGTCCGCCCGCCGCAAGTCCCAAAGCCGCGGCGAGGAGATAAACGGTTCCGAGCATGAGTTCGATCCCGAGCACGACGAGCGCGGCGATGAACCAAAGAGATGTGGTCGTCATGGCGAATTCCTTCCCTTATTGTTTTCCGCGGCCGCGCGCGGCGCGCTTCGCTTCTTTTTCCGCGAGCTTGAGGAAAATCATCCCGCCGAAGAAAAACCACACGGCGAGCACGATCCCCTCCTCCATCTCCAGAAGGACGGGGAAGACGATGAAGAGCACCAGGGCGACGCCGAGGCACGCAAAGCCCAAAAGCATCAGTTGGTGACGCCGCTCGAGCCTTCGTCCCGACGCAGGCGCTCCGACGGGATTGGGAGGTTCGACGCGCTTGGCGCCGCGGGCGAGATAGGCCGTGACGCGCTTGGACCAGCCCGCCTCCGAGAGGTCGTTCATCTCGAGATGCCGGTTCTCCGCCTTGATTTCGGCGAGTTTACCCGCCTGCAGTGCGTCGACGTACCGAACGAAGTCACCGTCTTTGGGTTCCTGACCGAGCATGAGCCCTCCTCACTATGTCTTAGAACCTAGCTTAGCAGAAGAGATTGCGCCGTATAATCCCGATCTCCGCGGATAACGAACGGTTACGCGCCGTCCGTAGGAACGCGGAAAAAAAGTTTTGCCCCAACCGGTTCGAGGCCTTCGCCATGTTCGCCCTCCTCGGCTCCATCCTCGTCATCCATCTCTTCGCCCTCATGTCGCCGGGCCCCGACTTCGTCTTCGTCACGCGTACGGCGGTCGTGGAATCCCGCGCCCGGGCGCTTCTCGGCGTCGCGGGGATCGTTGGGGGACAGATCGTATGGTCGGGCCTTTCGCTCCTAGGCCTCGACATCCTCTTCCAACAGTTCGCGGGTCTGCAAAAAATCATCGCCTTTGCGGGCGGCTGCTACCTTCTCTGGATGGCCTTCGGGATTCTGCGCTCCGTTTGGCGGACGCGCGCCGCGAAGTCTTCGACGGTCTCTTCGGACGCTCCCGCCCGCGCCGACGACGAGGGCGGCGTCAAGCACCCCTTCCTCTACGGGCTCTTTACGAACCTCGCGAACCCGAAGGCCCTCGTCTATTTCGGGAGCATCTTCTCGACCTTCGTCACGCCCGACGTCGACGCCTCGGCCCGTCTTCTTCTCTTCGTCACCATGACGGTCGAGGCCTTCCTCTGGTTCGCCGCCGTCGCGCTCCTTTTCGGTTCGGGGCCGCTTCGCGAAGGCTACCGCCGCATCGCACGCGCGATCGACGCCGTGACGGGCGTGCTCTTTGCGGGCTTCGGCATCGGGCTCGTCGTCTCGGTCCTAAGGAACGAAGCCTAAGGCATCGGCCTTATTGCGAAAAAACGCCCGTCTCCGATAGAGTGGTATCACCATGACGAACGAACACCTCATTTCCGCCCATCGATTTAGCTTCCGCTTTAGCTTTACGAGCTGAAGCGGGCAGGTTGTCGTTCGCACCGATCCACCTCAAAGAGCCCGCGGTCACGCCGACGGGCTTTTTGTTTGGATGTTTATTCCGATCCTCCCTCCCAACCGAAAACCCATCGAGTGCACTGCGGGCTCTTTCCCTCTGCAACAAGGAGAGTCCCCATGCACGCCCCCCTTCTCACCCGTCTCGCCACCCTTCTCGCCCCGGTGCTCCTCACGAGCGTCCTGCTTTCGGGTTGCAACGAAACGACGCCCGCCGCACAGGCCGCTCCCAAGAAGCCGCTTTCGATCGGCATCGTTCAAATCGTCGAGCACGAAGCCTTGGACGACGCCGTGAAGGGCTTCGTCGAACGTCTTGACGAGCTCGGCTACCGCGAAGGCGTCGAAGTGACGCTCGACCGTCAGAACGCGCAGGGCGATCAGGCGACGCTCGCGGCGATCACGGGACGCTTCGTCTCGAACGACGTCGACCTCATCTACGCCGTTTCCACGCCCGCCGTGCAGGCCGCCGCCCGCGCCACGCGCACGATTCCGATCGTCGCCACGGCCGTGACGAGCTTCGAGCGAGCCAAAGTCGTGAAGACGAACGAGCATCCGGGCGGCAACGTCACGGGCGTCTCCAACATCGGGCCGATCGCCGAACAGCTCGATCTCCTTCTGAAGCTCACGGGCGGCAAAAAGGACGTGGGCGTCCTCTACAATCCGGCCGAAGACAATTCGCTCTTCCAGGTGGAGGTCTTGCGCGAACGCGCCGGGGAACTCGGCGTCTCGGTGCGGGAAGTCGCGGTGACGAGCGTCAACGACATCCAACAGGTGGTGGCGTCGCTGCGCGGCAAGGTGGCGGGCCTTTGGATCCCGACCGACAACGTGATCGCGAGCGGCTCGGCGATTCTCGCGAAGTCCGCGGCGGACGCGGGCCTTCCCGTCGTCACGGGCGACCTCGTCTTCGTGCAGGGCGGGTGTCTCGCCACCGTCACGATCTCGCACCACACGCTCGGACGCATGACCGCGGAGCGCGCGGTGGAAATCCTTGAAGGAAAGAAGAAGCCCAGCGACATCCCCGTCGCCCGTCAGGAAACCTCGCGCATCGTCATGAACCGCAAGGCGCTCGCCCTGCTCGGCGAAAAAGCCCCTGCGGGACTCCCGATCGACTGGATTGAATGAGCCCGTTTCCGCCTGTCGACAGTGCACGCGGGTTGACGGCATGCCCGCCGCCCCCTTCATCGGGACGCCGGCGGGCCTCTTTTTGAGGAAAGTTCAAAACGGGATCAACGGGCGGTCATTTGGAACTCGCGCTTGCGCTCGAACGGGAACCCCGGGCGCAAATCACGGTGCATCCCGACACGGACAGTCCGGCCGAGGGCGTGCCCGGTCCCGCCACGATTCCCCTCTCCACCAGGGAGACCGTCTTCTGGTCGCCCTACTGGATCGGATCCTTCTTTGTCGCCATGCGGCAAAACCTCGTCATGACGCTTCCTTGGCGCAGCGCCAAGGCTTTGTCCGAACTCGTGCCGCTCACGGTGCTCGCGCAGGCGCAGCCGGGCCAAGAGGACGCCTGGCGTCCGGGACCGCTCGGCGGCTTGCGACAGGCCTGAAAGAAGGCGATTTTCCACGACCTTCGCAAGCGCTCGTTTTCGGTAGAATCGTCAGACGGTTTTCGATACAAATTGATTTTCATGAACAACCTCCTCCTTCTCTGCGCCCTCGGCATCGTCATGGGGCTCGGACTCGCCTCGTTTTACCGAAACCTTCGGCGCGCCCTCGCCATTCAGCGCCTCACGCACGAAGGCGTGCGAACCCATGCGCGCGTCATCGAAATCAAGGAGCAGTCGAACCTCTTCGTGGAAGTGAACGGCAAGCGAAAGGGCCGCACCGCCTGGCGGGAAATCGTCTTCTTTCAGGCGCGAAACGGCCGCTACGTGCGCACGTCGCTTCCGCCCGTCTTCACGGCGGAGGACGTCACGCCTGTCGGACGCACGATGCGGATCTTCTACGACCCCGCGCAGCCGCGCATGGCCGTGCACGACCGCACGAAGGGCCCGCTTCCCATGACCGAGTGGCGCGTGACCTTCCCCGCCGCCGTCGTCATCTGCGCGGGTCTGGGGCTGGGCTTTTATTCGCTTCATTCGCTCTTCACGGGCTTTTTCTTCGCGCTCTTTCCGCTCATCATGGTGATGCGCCGCGCGATCGTCGATTCGGGCTCGAGCGACTATTTCCTTCGCCGCCGTTGGGAAGAGCCCCGCGCGTCGAACCTTGACGACGCCCAGTCCTCGCCTCCCGACTATCTCTTCGACCCCGAACTCTACCCCGCCGAAGACGAAACGCTTCGCTCGAGTCTCGCAGCGGTGGGCTTTGCCGATGCGCGCTCCGTCATTCGTCCGGGCGTGCCGGGTTATCCCCTCTCGATCGACCATCCGAATCCGGAGGAAAAGAAGAGCGGCCGCCGCAAGCAAGAGGCAGAGCCCCGCGAAGGGAGGGACCCCTCCAACGTGCTACGGGAAATGGAGGAACTTCTCACGGGTCGCCGCCACGGTGAAGAACCTTCGAGCGAAGAAACGCCCCGACGCGAAGACGAATCGCCCGAGCGCGACGACGACCGTACGGCCGAAAAGGACCGTCCGGCCCTTCCCACGCGGGAAGTTTTCGCACGCACGGTTCAGGAGACGGCTCCGTCCGAACTCGTCCCCTGGATGATGCGGCAGGCGGCGGGACTCTACCACCGCGAGCTTTTTGCCGTGAACGGAGAGCGGCCCGCCGACGAGGCGCATCCGACGCTTCCCTCCTGGGTTACATACGCCGACAAGGTCGACCGAGACGAAACATCCGTGTGGATCTCCTTTGCCGAAGTCCTCTCGCTGCACCTCGAGATCATTGATCAGCGGGGCCGTCTGCGGGGCGTGCGCGTCGAGACCGATTTGGGCGGTCAGGTCTTTGCCGACGGCCTGCGCGACGCCCTCGAGGCGGCCGCCAAGGAATATTTCCCCGAAGGGTTGGAACGCTGCGCCGTGATCCTCACGGTCGAATACGACGAAAAGGCGCTCGAGGCGCTCCCGTAACGCGAGGTGTCCGCCGTGATCTACATTCACCGCCTTGCGCTGCGCAGCGCGCTCGGCTCCGATCCCGATCGCACGCTCGCGCGTCTCGCCGACCCCGCCCCCTTCCCCGCAACACCCGTCTCCGAAGCGCCGGGGCGATCCGACGTCGACTTCGAGACCTTGTCGCGCCGTTGGGGCGCAGACACTTCGCCCGCACCCGCCACGCGAGGCTTGCTGCTCGTTCGCGACGCCGCCGAAGAGATTCTTTCCGGGCTTGACGCCTCGGTTCGCGAGGAAGTGCTCGCTTCGCTTTGCGTCATTCTCGGAAACGCCACCTCAGGGCTCAACGAGGCGCTTGCCGCGGCAAAGGCGGGCGCCGCGGACGAGGGGATCCGCGCACCGCTCGAACTCGGGAAACTTTCCTCGCAGCTCGCGCGCTCGATCGGCGCCTCGGGACCGGACCTTACCGTTTCCACCGCCTGCACGGCGTCGGGCAAAGCCCTTTGCGAAGCGGCGAGACGACTCCGGACGGGAGACGTACGGTACGCCCTCGCGGGCGGCATGGACGTTCTCAACCCCTTCACCGACGCAGGCTTTACGGCGCTCGGCGCACAAAGCGGCGTGCGTTCGGCGCCTCTTTCGGCCGGCCGTCGCGGCCTGCATCTTGGAGAAGGCGGCGCCCTCTTTTTGCTCTCGACCGAACCGAGCCTCGGCGGCGTTCCCGCGCTTTGCGCGCTTTCGGGCTGGGGCGAGACGAGCGACGCACACCACCTCTCCGCCCCGCACCCCGAAGGGCGCGGCGCCTTGGAAGCCATGGCGAAGGCTCTTCAGAGAGCCGAAGAAAAGCCCGGGAACGTCGACCTCGTGCTTCTGCACGGCACCGCCACGAAGCAAAACGACCTCGCGGAAGCGAAGGCGCTTGCGAAGCTTTTTTCGGGAACGCAGCGTCAGCCCTTCTCTGCCAGCCTCAAGCGCGCCGCGGGACACCAGCTCGCGGGCGCGGCCGCCATGAACGCGGCCGTCGCGGCGCTCCTCCTTGCGGGCGACGCCAAGTCCCCGCTGGCGATTCGCGCGGCGGAGAACGACGCGCTCGATCCGGAAATCGAGGCGCTCGGACTTCGCCCCGTCACGGAAACTTCCGACGTTCCCGTCCTCAAGACCGTCCTCGCCAACGCCTTCGCCTTCGGCGGCAACAACGTCTCGCTCGTTCTCACGAGAACGCGTCCGCCCGCCCGCGGCTGGACGACGGACGAACTCCTCCCGCAGAAGCCCCCGATGCGCTTCATGACCGAAGTCGACGAAGTCGTCTGCGAAGAGGGCCGCACGCCCGCGGCCGTCGGGCGCTTCACGGTCCCCGCAGACCACATCATGATGACGCGCGAAGGCTTTCCCGCGACGGGCCTCATGGAAGTGATGGCCCAGACGATCGGGCTCTACGCCGGCGCGGCGAACCGCGCGGGCGGAACCGCTCCGAAGATCGGACTGCTGCTTGGCTGCCGGCGCCTCACGTTTGCGCGCCCCTTCTATCCGGCGGAGAGCACTTTCCTCACGAAGGTCGAAGAGGTCTTTCATTCCGACGACGGCCTGCGTCAGTTCTCGGCCCGAGTAGAATGGTTGACGGACGACGGGCCCGTTCCCGCCGCCGAGGCCGTCCTCACCGTTTATCAACCCAAGGGGAAACTCCCCTTTTCCGCCCCCGGGCGCTGATTTTTGCACCGCACCACAAGGATTTCATGCTCGCACCCATCGTACAGTTCGACCTCGAAGGCTTTTGCGCCCCGCCCGCCACGACCGAGCGCCTCTACCGGGGCTCGCCCGATCCGACGCTCGTGCGGCTTGCTCGGTCGCTCCTTGTGCGGGCCCTTCCCGACGCTTCGCCCGTCGGTCCTTCGGGGCGCTTCGGGCTCCTCGTCGCGCGGGACGAATCGAACCGTACCTGGGGGTTCGTGACCTGGTTTCGGGAAGATACGAAGTCGCTTGACGAACTCTTTCACCGTCTCGCACACCGGGACGACATCTTTGCGCGCTGCGCGGGTTGCTCCTCCTTCCCGTCCGCGGACGGCGAAGTGACGCTTGCAGCGCTGGCGAAACCTTATCTCGCCCGCATTCCCGAGACGCAGCAGCGCCTTCCCAACCGGTCCTTCCTGCGGGGCGCCTTTTTGCGGGCGGCCGAAGATCCGCTCGTTCGCGTGCTCTCGGCGGCTCGCCACGTGCGCATGCGCCCGGTGACGGCGCTCGAACTCTGGATCGGCGCCTCCCCCGAAGGAGACGTTCGCCGGCACAATCAGCCCGTGGCGCCCGAAGCCGTGACGCTTCCCATCTGGAACCGCCTCACGGCGCCCTTCCCCGAGTGGGGCGAAAAGACGCCCGCCGAGCCCGTCCCCGACGCGGTTTTCGTAGGCGAGACGGCCGACGCCATGGTCTTCGACAAGCCCGCGGGCCTTCTCTCGGTTCCCGGAAGGACAGGGGACGACCTCCCCACGCGCCTCACCCGCGTGACCGGAATCGAGCCCTTCGTCGTGCACCGCCTCGACATGGACACGTCGGGCCTCATTCTCTACGCGAAGAACGAGGAAGCCCAACGCGAACTCTCGCAGCACTTCGCGCAGGGGCGCGCCAAGAAAACCTACCGCGCGCTCCTTTTGGGCGACGTGCGGCAGCAGCGCCCCGAAGCGGGCGTCATCAAACTTCCGATCGCGCTCAATCCCCTGGACCGGCCGCGGCAGTGTTCGCTTCCCTCGGGTCGTCCGGCGCAGACGCACTACCGCATCGAGCGCGTGCGCGAACATCCGCTTTTCGGGCCTCTTTCCGAAGTCGTCTTTCAACCGGTGACGGGGCGCACCCATCAGCTGCGGCTTCACGCGGCGCTGGGACTCGGCGCCCCGATTCTGGGCGATCCCTTGTACGCCCCCTGGCGCGCGGCGCCCGCGAAGCGCATGTGCCTCCATGCCGAGACCCTGCTCGTTCCCTCGACGAAGAACGCGCCGGAAACGGTCTTTCACGCTCCCATCGACTGGAGCGCCGTCCTCTGACGACGCTCAACGCCGGACGCGGGAAAAACCAAGGGCGCGCCGATCGGTTTCGGCAGCGCCCTTTTTCGTGCGGTCCGTGCGTCGGCTACGGTTACGGCACCTTGAAGCCGAAGGTGTGGCACTGGTCGCAGAAGTTCACGGGCTCCCCGTGCTGCACGTGGCAGTTGACGCAGTCGAGCTGATTGCCGTAGTGCGGCGACGTGTGCGGGTTCGAAGGCTTCATGTCCTTCGTCTTCTTTTCCATGTCCGCCGGATTGTGGCACTTCGAACACTGTTCGATCGAGGGATAGGCCACCTCGTTCTTTTCACCGTGGCAGGAGGCGCAGGCCACGCCCTTGGCGCCGTGGCGGTCCGCACCGAAGTCGGCGGCGGAAACGCTGCCGGCGGCAAAAATCGCGCCCAAAAGGACGATCGCGAGCGTGTGTTTCATAGGAGGTCTCCTTTTTCGGGGTCTGAGTCTGAAGGGAATCTTAACGAATGTGCCGTCCCGAAGCATCGGGGATTTCCTCAAGAGAGACGCGCCTTGGGCCGAACGTGCGTTGCGGCTTTGCGGCCGCCCTTTCGGCACCGCCGAACCGCTACAATACGTTGCGTACTTTCGGGCGCCCGACGCGTCCTTTTCTCCCCACCCGTCATACGGACAACAATTCATGACCGAACAGATCAAAAAGGTCCCGGCCGAAGCGGGCATCCTCGAGCCCGCTCCACTTGAAAATCCGGTTCTCATTTCCGACCTCCATCTCACGACGAAGAAGCCCGCCACGATCATGGGGTTCTTCCGCTTCATGAAGGACGTCGCCCCGCACTATTCCGAACTCGTCATCCTCGGCGACCTCTTTGACTTCTGGATCGGCGACGACGCCATGGCGGCGGCCGAACCCATCATCGCGCAGCTCAAGCTCTACTCGAGCCTCGGGCACCGCCTCCTCATCATGCCCGGCAACCGCGACGTGATGTTGGGCGAAGACTTCGCCCGCGCCTGCGGCGCCGAACTCCTCGCCCCGCAGGTAAAGGTGAACATCAAGGGCCGCGACGTCCTCCTCTCGCACGGCGACGAATGGTGTCTGCGCGACAAGGAATACCAGGCCTTCCGCGCGATGGTCCGCAATCCCCAGTGGCAGCGCATGGCGCTCTCCAAGTCCGTCGCCGAACGCATGGCGATGGCCACGAACGCCCGCTCGCAGAGCGAAGGCGACAAGACCGCCAAGACCGAAGCCGAAATGGACGTGGTCGAAACCGCCGTCGCCGAATCGGCGCGCGCCTTCGGCGTCGACTGCGTGATCCACGGCCACACGCACAAGCCCATGGCGCACGTCGCGGGCGCGGTCGAACGCTGGGTCATCCCCGACTGGGAACTCGACGACGCCAAGGGCGGCGGACGCTCGGGCTGCATCACCTTCCTTGAGAACGGCCGTCCGCAAATCAAGATGTTCTGACGCAGGCGTTTCCGCGTCTTCCACGCCCCGGCTTACCCCGGGGCGTTCGTTTTTTCCCCTACTGAAAACGCTGTATTTCCCGCCATTCGAGGGTGTAGCATAGAGGTATGGAGAACGCGCCGCAAAGCGAACGTTCGATCCGAAAGCGCTTTGCGTGCGTGGCTTCCCAAAAGCTTCTTAGGAGGAACAAATCATGTCAGGCGTTTCCACTCAATCCTCTTGGCGCAGCTTCCGCGTGGTCCGTCGCGAAACGCTCTCGAAGGGCGTCACGGGCTTCACGCTCTATCCGACGGACGCCGGTCCCGTCGCACCCTATCTGCCCGGTCAGGGCGTCTCGGTGCGCGCCTGCGTCCCCGAAGCGGGGTTCCTCACTTCTCACCCCTTCGCGCTCACGCACGCGTCGAGTCCCGAAGACAACACGCTCACCTTCGCCGTGGAAAAGATTCCCGGCGACACGACCTCCGAAGGGCGTCTGTGCCGCTACCTCGCGGAAGAGGTGCACGCGGGCGACGTGATCGAAATCTCCGCCCCGACGGGCGAATTCACGCTCGACGCGAAGGAGTCGATGCCCGTCGTCTTCCTCGCCGAACGCCTCGGCATCGCCCCCGTCTTCACGATGGTGGACGCTCTTGCGGTCGAAAATCCCGCCCGCAGCGTGACGGTGCTCTATTCGACGGTCGACGGCGAGCACTTCCCCTTTGAAGCGCCGCTTCGTCACGTCGTCTCGCGCCTGCCCGACGGCAAACTCGGCGTCTTCTTCTCAAAACCCCTCGACACCGACGAAGAACGCGTTCACTACGACGTCGAAGGGGAGATCGACGTTCCGCGGCAAAAAGACCTTGCCTTCGTGGACGACGCCGACTACTTCGTGGCCGGACCCGCCGAATTCGTGAGGAAGACGACGGAGCAGCTCATCGGACTCGGCGTCATCCACTCGCGCATTCACGCGCAGGCGATCGAATGCGGATCGGCCCGTTGAAACAACAAATTGTCGACCTTTTGGCGAGATTTGTTTGACAAAAGGTCGGCAACGCGATATAGTTCGCTCTGCAGGTGCGAAGCCGCTTCTTCGGACGGCTCCGCACTTACTTGAGCTTATCCTTTTGGCTCATCTGTACAATGAAAGTTCGGAGAGTAGTAAGGCACTTTCCGCTCTTTCGAGGGGGAAAGACCGGTCGGCATTTCGACGAATGCCGGCCGTTCTTTTTTTGGGGAATCCGACATCCCCGTCCATTTCCACACGGCAGGCTCTCTCGCCGCCGGCCTCGAGACGGCGATGACGCCGGCGAGACCGGTTCACGGCGCAGTTCCGTTCGTAGGACCGATCGATCCGCACCGTTGGCGAGCCGCCTTTCGCCCGTGGGCTTTCCGCTCGTTCATCAGACCCGCGTGTCCGGATCTTCCACCCGAACAAAAAAGGTCGGAGCCCAACGTAACACCATGACGAAAGCCTTCAGCGGATCCAAGACTCGACTTCTTCCTTGCGCGGCACGCGACCGGAAGATTTGAGCACTCCGTCGATCACGACGGCCGGCGTCAAAAGGATGCCGGCCTTCATCATCTCGCGGGTGTCGGAAATTTTTTCCACCGAAATGTACGGCGATTTTTGAGCCGCCGCCTCACGCACCAGCTTTTCGACCGCAACGCATTTCGCGCAGCCTGGACCGTAGATCTTGATTTCCATAAAAGCTCCTTATCGTGTGATATAGGGTTCCAGTGTGTTGAAGAGCCATCCGACGCACGTAAACATGACCCAAAGATAGGCGATGAATACCGCCTGCAGCCTTGCTGTCATGATCTGCCGCAACATGATGAACTCCGGGATGCTTGCCGCGACGGCACTCATGCAAAACGCCATGGTGGTTCCGATCGGCATGCCTTTGAGAAGCAGACTTTCCATGACCGGAACGATTCCGGTGACATTGGAATAAAGGGGAATGGCGACCAAAACGGCAACCGGAACGGACCACCATTGACCGGCGCCGAGATTTTCCGAAAACCAACGGTCGGGAACAAAACCGTGCAGAAGCGCTCCGATACCGACGCCGACGACAACCCAACACCAGACACGGCGAAAGATCGTCGTCATTTCTGAATAGGCAAAAAGATGACGTTCCCGCAACGACGGTTTCTCCGTAAAGGACTCCGAGGCGGTCGCGTCGCGCATCGGAAGGCTTTTCATCGATTCCACGATGAAGGGCTGCAACCATCGCTCGGCCCGGATGCCGTCCATAAAGAAGCCGCCGACAATGCCGGCCGCCAGTCCGACCAGAACGTAGGCCAACGTGAATTTCCACCCCAGCAGCCCCCACAACAACACGACGGCGATCTCGTTGATGAGGGGCGACGTGATCAGGAAAGCCATGGTCACGCCGAAAGGAATCCGAGCCGTCGTAAATCCCAAAAAAAGCGGAATGCTCGAGCAGGAACAAAATGGCGTTACGGCACCGAACGCAGCCCCCAGGACGTATCCGATACCCCGGCCTTTTCCCGTCAAATAGTCTCGAACCTTCTCCACATTCAAGGTGGCTCGCAGCCAGGCTAGGATGTAGATGAGCGCCACCAAAAGAAGGAGAATCTTGACGGTGTCGTAGAGAAAAAATTCAACGGCCGACGCCGCCGGCGATTCGGGAAAAGCCCCCCAACATTCCAACACAAACCAGCGGGCGGCATCCTCAATGCCGCCGTAAGCAGCCAACCAGACGACAGAAAAAACCGTCACGCTGAGCAGGTATTTCACCGTCCATCCGACGGACTGCATCTGCGGCGCACGAGATTTTTTCGGACCGCAGCAACAAGGAGATTTCTGCTCGGACATTTTATTTGATCAACAATTATTGAAGAGTTGAAATAAACATTCAAAAAAAAACGGCGCCGCGTCAACCGATCACGATTGACGCAAGGAATCGGATTGCGCCGTTTCGCAACCCCGGCAGCACTCGGAGGTAAGGTACTCGACCACCTCCCGCATGAGTGCGGTATCGGCTTTGTAACGCATAAAACGGCCCTCGCGCCGCACGCTTACCAGCGTGCTGTGTACGAGCGCCTTGAGGTGAAAAGAGAGATTTGTAATGGGCAGACCCAGCTTCTGGGCAATTTCGCCCTGCACCAAACCGTCGGGCGAGAACCGGACGAGGAGACGAAAAATCCTCAAACGCACATCGGAGGAGAGCGCCTCGAAAAAAAGGGATGCCTGCTTTTCATTCATGATTCAATTATACAACACTATTTAAAATGATAGGTTTACATCGGAATTCACGGCGGGTCGAGACGCAGGCGTGCCCGCGCACATTCTCCCGCCAATCCTTGGACGCTCCCCGCCCCATTCAACGGCAAACGCCCCGGAACGCCGGAGCGTCGGAGCGTTTGCGTTTCAGCGGAGCGCCGCAGTCAAGCATGCCGCTGCGCCGCGGCGGAGCACGCTTTTATTTTGCGTAGATCGGGATCACCTTGGGGCCTTTTCCGGCTTCGCGCTTCGCAAAGGAGCGCATCCAGAAGTACATGCCGACCAGAGCGGCCGCGCAGCAGGCGATGGCTACAATCGAGTACGTCGGATTTTCGGCGAAGGTCGCGACGCGGTAGAAGATCGTCGCGGCGCTGTAGCCGAGGACCGACGTCCAGGCGGCGGCAAAGAGCGTCCAGGCCGTGCCCACTTCGCGGTAGATCGCGGCGATGGCGGCGCAGCAGGGAAGATAGAGCAACACCATCAGGAGGTACGCAAAGGCGGCCGTGCTCGAACCGAAGAGAACCTTGATCGTGTCGATCGTGCCCGTCGAGACGCCCTGTTCTTCCGCGGCAGCTTCCTCTTCGGAGAGGTCGCCCACCGTGATGCCGAGCGGGTCCGTAAGAGCGGAGGCGAGGCCGGCGAGGTTGTCGCCGATCGTGCCGACGGCTTCGGAGAAAACGGCGCCGAAGGACCAGGCCTCTTCTTCGGCCGGCGCTTCTTCCGCAGGAGCGGCTTCGGCGGCCTTCTTCTCTTCGTTCACGGCGATCGTGTCGTAGAGCGAATTGAGCGTGCCCACCACGGCTTCCTTCGCGAGAACGCCCGTGAAGATGCCGACGGCGGCCGGCCAGTTTTCTTCCTGAACGCCCATCGGCTCGAAGAGCGGCACGATGGTCTTGCCGACCTGCGAGAGGACGGCCTTGTCCGTGTCTTCATTGCCGAACGATCCGTCGGTGCCGAGCGAATTGAAGAACGCGATGCAGGCGACGATCATGACGATCACGCGGCCGGCGCGGAACATGAAGGTCTTGACGCGGTCCCAGGTGCGAAGCATCACGCCCTTGAAGGTCGGGATGTGGTAGGGCGGGATTTCCATCACGAAGGCGGAAGCCGCGCCCGGAAGCGCCGTGCGCTTCAGGAGGAAGCCCGTGAGGATCGCGGCAAGAATGCCGATGAAGTAGAGCCCGAAGACGAGGTTCTGACCGTTGGTGGGCCAGAAGGCCGTCGCGAAGAGGACGTAGACCGGCAGGCGCGCGCCGCAGCTCATGAACGGAGCCATCATCACCGTAATGATGCGGTCGCTCGCACGGTCCATCGTGCGCGTCGCCATGATGGCCGGAACGCCGCATCCGAAGCCCACGAGGAGCGGCACGAAGGCCTTGCCCGGGAGTCCGAGGGCGCGCATCAGGCGGTCCATCACGAAGGCGGCGCGGGCCATGTAGCCCGAGTCTTCGAGGAAGGCGAGGAAAAGGAAGAGGAAGAAGACGACCGGGATGAAGGTCGAGATCGTCTGCAGACCGCCTCCGATGCCGTCGGCCAGGAAGACCTTGAGCCATTCGGGCGCGCCCATCGATTCGAGGAGCTGACCGAAGCCGTCCACCATCACGCCGCCCACGAGCACGTCGAAGAAGTCGATGAAGGCCGCCCCGAGATTCTGCGTGAAGAGGAACATCACGTACATGATGAGAAGGAAGATCGGGAGCCCCAGCCAGCGGTTGAGAACGATGCGGTCGATCTTGTCGGTCATCGTCGCCGTCATTTCGCCTTCGCGGACAAGCGCCTTATCGGCGACCTTCGCGACGAAGTCGTAGCGGGCGTTCGCGACCATGATGTCGAGGTCGCCGTCGTACTCGGCGTCGAGCCGCTCGACCGCCGCACGGGCTTCGTCGAGATCGATCCCGGGGAGCTTTTCTTCGATGCCCGGGGCCTTTTCGAGAAGCTGTCCGGCAAACCAGGGAGCGTGCTCGACGCCCTGCTTGGAGAGGAGGCCCGCGACTTCCTTCTGGACGCCCGCGATCTTTTCGTCGAATTCGACCCGCATCGGCGGAACCGACGGCGTGGCGAGAAAATCGATCAGGGCGTCCTTCATTTCGGTGACGCCCGACTCGCGGTTGGCGACGACGCCCACCACGGGGCAGCCGAGTTCGCGGGAGAGTTCGTCGAGCTTCACCGTGAGCTTGTGCTGCTTGGCGATGTCGAGCATGTTGACGACCACGATCATCGGCACGCGCATTTCCACGAGCTGCGCCGTGAGGTAGAGGTTTCGTTCGAGGTTCGAAGCGTCGACGATGTTGATGATCGCCTCGGCTTCGCCCGTCAGGATGTAGTCGCGCGCGACGCGTTCGTCTTCGCCCGAGGAAGAAGAAGGCGTGATCGAATAAATGCCCGGGAGGTCGACGAGTTCGATCTCTTCGCCCTTGTGCGAGAAGAAGCCGGTCTTCTTGTCGACCGTCACGCCCGGCCAGTTGCCGACGCGCTGCTTGGAGCCCGTAAGGGCGTTGAAGAGCGTCGTCTTGCCGCAATTGGGATTGCCGACGACGCCGACGATGTGTTTGGCCATGTCTTTGCTCTTTTCTTTCGGTTCGTTGGGGAGAAGCGAGCGCGTCAGTCGGCGCGTTCGACCTGCATGAGTTCCGCCTCGTCGCGGCGCACGCTGATGAAGCTGCCTCGCACGCGGATTTCAATCGGATCGCCTAGAGGCGCAATGCGGACGATTTCAAAGGTGGTGCCCGGCGTGGCGCCGAGCATCACGAGGCGGCGTCGGTATTCGGGATGCTCCTTGCCGAAGCTCACGATGCGGCCTTTGCTGCCGACGGGAAGGTCTTTGAGAAACATGGAGAGAAAACCTCTTTTGTCGTGTGTTGTGGGATGACCGGGACCGCCCCCTTGAGGTTTCGGGCGATCCGGTGCGATCAGTAGACGTAAATGCGGCGGGCGACGTCGTAGTTCACCGCGATCCGTGCGTCGAGCACGGCCACGAGGAGCGGCGCCTCGGGCGCCGCCTGCAGAACGCGGACTTCCACGCCCGTGCGCATGCCGAGGTCGGCGAGACGATCGGCCTCCTTCGCGTCGAGTTTCATGCGCGCCACCGTCGCCGGAGAGTTGAGTTCCAGCTCCGTAAGGGTTCGAATGCGCTTCGTGCCGTTCATCATTGTTTTCGACCTGTGATGGTTGGTTGAAGAAAATCCGGGCGGAGAGAAGGGGAAAAGCCTGCAATCAGTCCGGGATTGTTGCAAATTCTAACGAGAACACTTCTCAAGCGCAAATAAAAATCGTAATGAGAGTGATTTGCAATGAATGTCGTCCGCTCAGTAGAAAGATTCAATGAGAAATCTCCTCTCTTTCTTTCCTCCTATCGATAATTTCATGAGAACACAACACCCTGAAAACAAACGGATTGGAAAAATCAGCCGCCATGACCTCTTCTTCTGCGGGATCCGGAGGCCTCCTCCTCTTTTCGGACGTACCGCCGTGCGCCGCCGTCGAACGTCCGCCGCAGGTGCGAAATATGATGTATTCTCACTTCATAGACGTAAAACGGCGCTGTTTCTTTCATGAAGAATTCCTCGTCCACCGAAAGAAAAAGCGCCGAACATCCCGATTCATTTGTCATTGCATACCCTTCCGCCTTTCTCTTCGGCACTGCAGTGAAAATGAGAACGGATCTGTCTCGGGTGTACCGAGAGAATTTCGCGATTTTTTATTAGGAAACCATCTCATGGCCTCCATATTCGACGTGAAGGCGCTTCTCAAAGAGCGCCGTCAGATGTCCGTGAAGGACGTCTCCTACCACTTCCGCATCCCCGAGGGACTCGCCGAAATGATGCTCGAGCGCCTCGCCGACAAGGGCGTGGCAAAGCTCATGCCCGTCCTTCCGAGCGGGTGCGGCGCCACCTGCAGCCACTGCACGGGTCCGGCAAGCCCCGTCTATCGATGGTCCGCGCCCGATTGACCTTTTCCATTCGCGTCTCAACGGCATAAACCGCCCGAAGCTTCCTTTCGGGCGGTTTTCTTTTGCGCGAGACATCCTGAAAACCGCTTTCCACGCGAAATTCCTCTTCGTCCCCAAGCAAAATGTCATCGAATTGTCATATTTGCTTCACGGTTTTGTCATGCGGTCTTCGTAGCATCACGGCAACTCCCGTCGGAAGGACGTTCGTCCTTTCCGCACGTCTCCGGTCCGCACCGCCTTCAGGTTCGGACGTCAAGACCGAAGTCATGCGAAGGCTCGCGAACTTCGGCTCACATCAAGGATCACCGCCATGACACTCTCGCGCCGCGCCTTCGGACGCAATCTCCTCGCCACCGCCCTTCTCATGCAGGGTTTCGGTCTTTCCCGCGCCTTCGCCGCGGATCCGCAGCGCGCCATCGTCTACAACTGCCCGGCCGAATGGGCGGGCTGGGGTTCGATGCTTCCCATCATCAAGGCCGAAACCGGCATTGAAGTGCCGATGGACAACAAGAATTCCGGCCAGTCCGTCTCGCAGATCATCGCCGAAGCGAACAATCCCGTCGCCGACGCCGCCTACCTCGGCATTTCCTTTGCCATCAACGCCAAAAAACAGGGGCTCGTCGAAAACTACAAGGGCGAAGGCTGGCAGAAGGTGCCCGCGGGCCTCAAGGACCCCGACGGCGCCTGGGTTTCGATCCACGCCGGCACGGTGGGCCTGATGGTCAACACCGAAGCGCTCGACGGCCTGCCCGTTCCGAAGGGATGGAAGGACCTGCTCGACCCGAAGTACGAAGGGATGGTGGGCTTTCTCGATCCTTCGTCCGCCTTCGTGGGCTACGCCTGCTCCGTCGCCGTGAACCACGCCTTGGGCGGCACGCTCGACGACTTCGGGCCGGCCCTCGACTACTTCAAGAAGTTGAACGAACTCTCCCCGATCGTTCCGAAGCAGACGGCCTACGCGCGCTGCCTCTCGGGCGAAATTCCCATCCTCTTTGACTACGACTTCGACGCCTACCGCGCCAAGTACGCCGACGGCGCCCCGATCGAATTCGTGATCCCGGTCGAAGGCACGATCCAGGTTCCCTACGTGATGACGCTCGTCAAGAACGCTCCGCACGCCGAAAACGGCCGCCGCGTGATCGACTTCGTTCTCTCCGAAAAGGGTCAGAAGCACTGGGCCGAAAACTTCCTGCGTCCGGTCGTGGGCGACCTTGAAAAGCTCGCCCCGGAAGCCGCGAAGAAGTTCCTCCCCGCCTCCGAATACGAACGCGCCGGCAGTGTCGACTACGCCCGCATGGCAGAAGTGCAGCGTGCCTTCAGCGAAGCCTATCTCCAGGCAATGAAGGGCTGATCTCCCTTTGAAAGAAGCCGCCGCACGTCCGTCAAGCGGCGGCTTCGGCGTTTCCGGACCTTCAAATGAAACGAACCCATCTCCTCTTTCTTCTTCCCGCCCTCACGGTTTTGCTCGCCTTCTTCGTGCTCCCCGTGCTGCGGCTTCTCCCCGCTTCGGTCTCGACCGACCAGGGGATTCTGCTCTACGCGGAAATCCTCACCAATCCGCGCTACGCTTCGAGCCTCTTTTCCACCGTCGTCCTCTCGCTTCTCGTCACGATCGCGTCCGTCGCGCTCGGCGCCTTCACGGGGATCTTTTTGGAACGCAACGACTTCCCCGGCCGCAGCGCCGTGGTGGGACTCATCACGCTCCCGCTTTCCTTCCCGGGCGTCGTCGTGGGCTTCATGATCATCATGCTGGGCGGCCGAAACGGCATGGCCTCGATCCTCTCCTCTTCCTTGGGCGCGGGAAAGCTCGTCTTCGCCTACGGCATGGCGGGGCTCTTCTTCGGCTACCTCTACTTCTCGATTCCCCGCGTCGTCACGACCGTCATGGCGGCGACCCGCAAGATGAACCCCGTCTATGAAGAGGCCGCGCGCACGCTCGGCGCCTCCTCCTGGCGGATTCTCAAGGACGTCACGATTCCGGCCCTCACTCCCGCGCTCTTCTCGACGGGGGCGCTCTGCTTTGCGACCTCCATGGGCGCCTTCGGCACGGCCTTCACGCTTGCGACCGACATCAACGTGCTGCCGATCACGATCTACACCGAATTCACGCTCTCGGCCAACATCGCCGCGGCCTCCATGCTCGCAGTCGTCCTCGGCCTCATCACCTGGGGCATCCTCTTGGCGGCCCGTCTCGTGAGCGTCCCGAACGAACGTTAAGGAGCGAACCATGGCACAGAAGAAATCTTGGACGGGCGTGCAGATCGCCCAGGCGGTTCTCACCGGCCTCACGCTTCTCTTTCTCATGATTCCGGTCGTGCAGATGTGCTTCACGGCCTTCATGAAGAACGCCTTCCGCGGCTTCAAGGCGGGTTTTACGACCGAATGGATCGAAAAGGTGCTCGAACTCTACGGCGACACGATCGTGCGAAGTCTCGGGATCGCCGTCGCCGCGCTCGTGCTCTGCGTCGTGATCGGCGTGCCGGCCGCGTGGATTCTCGTTCGCGAACAGCGCAAACGCTGGGCCGCGCTGGTCGAAGAAGCGCTCATCCTGCCGCTCTCCGTTCCGGGCCTCGCCATCGGTCTGGGCATCCTCCTCATTTGGGGCGGCATCACAAGCCTTCGTCAGAGCAATCTCTTCATTCTCTGCGGGCACGTCATGTTCTGTCTTCCCTTCATGGTGCGAAGCGTCATGGCGGTACTGCGCGTCGAGCCGATCGACGCCTATGAAGAAGCTTCCGCCACGCTCGGCGCCTCGCCCTGGACGACCTTTCTCAAGGTAGTCGTCCCCGTCGCGATGCCCGGCATCCTCGCGGGCGCGCTCATGGTCATGACCGTCTCGCTCGGCGAATTCAACATTTCCTGGATGCTGCAGACGCCCGACACGAAGACCCTTCCCGTCGGGATGGCCGACAGCTACGCCTCCATGCGTCTCGAGGTGGGAAGCGCCTACACCTTCCTTTTCCTCGTGATCCTCGTTCCGATTTTGTCGCTCATGCAGGCGCTCCCCGCGTGGCTTGCCCGCCGCGCCGAAGCCCGCCGCCGCGCGGCCGACCTCGAGCCCAACGACTGACCGATTTTGTGAGAATCTCCCATGTCCGAATCCGTTTCCATCACTCTTCAGAACGTCTCGAAACACTACGGCAAGACCTGCGTCCTGCAGCCCTTCACGCTCACGCTCGACGCGGGCTGCCGCACCGTTCTTCTCGGGCCCTCGGGCTGTGGGAAGACGACGCTTCTCCGCATCATCGCGGGTCTTGAAACGCCCGACGAAGGCTCCAAGGTCCTCGTCGGCGGCGAAGACATCACGAATCTCCCCGCAGAGAAGCGCCGCATCGGCTTCATGTTTCAGCAGTACGCGCTCTTTCCGCACATGACGGTCGCGCAGAACGTCGCCTACGGTCTCACGGTGCGGGACGAACCCAAGGAGGAGATTGAAAAGACCGTCGACGAAATGCTCCGTCTCGTCAATCTTGAGAAGTACAAGACGCGCAACGTCCTCGCCCTCTCGGGCGGTCAGCGCCAGCGCGTCGCACTCGCCCGCGCCCTTGCGATCCGTCCGAAGATTCTCCTTCTCGACGAGCCACTCTCGGCCCTTGACGCCCAGATCCGCCACAAGGTCCGCGAAGAACTCGCCGTCATCCTGCGCGAACTCGGCATCACCGCCGTCATCGTGACGCACGACCAGGACGAAGCCATGGTCCTCGGCGACCGCATCGTCGTGATGGAGGGCGGCATCATCCATCAGGCCGCCTCTCCGGAAGAAGTCTGGCGCCGTCCGGCTACGAGCTTCGTCGCCGGGTTCGTGGGCGGCAGCAACCGCGTCGCGGGCAAGTTCGACGGCGAAACGCTCTCGTGGCTCGACTTCCATACGCCGCTCGCCTCGCTTCGCCCCGGCGTGCAGAAGGCCATCACCGGCAAGGCGGGCGACATGAACGTTTTCTTCCGCCCCGAAGCCGCCTATCTTTCGGTCGAACCCACGGAACACTCCGTCGAAGTGTCGATCAAGGACGTACACTTCATGGGGAACTTCGTTCGCATCACCGTCGAGCCGTCCTCAGGCGAACTCTTCAAGGTGAACATGACCGAACTTCCCGAAGGACTCGCGCCGGGCGACCGCGCTCAGCTCACGGTGGATCCGCACCGCCTCATGTCCTTCCCCGTCTGAGTCCCGAAGGATCCGCATGTCGAAACGGGCGCTCCGACGCCCGTTTCGTCGTTTCAAAGGAATTTTCCGATGACCACCGTTCTGCAACTCTCCGACCTGCACGTCGAGCCCGTCGGCACCCTCGCCTACGGGAAGGCCGACACGGCCTCGCATGTCCGGAACATCCGCCCCTGGCTTCAGCGTTTCGCACCCAAGGTCGACCTCGTCGTCGTGACGGGGGACATCGCCTGCGACGGCAAGCCCGACGCCTACGAAATCGTCGCGGAAACCTTTGCGGACCTCCCTGTGCCCGTTCGAATGCTTCCGGGCAACCACGACCGGCGCTCAAACCTCGTTCGCATCCTCCCGGACTTCGTCGAACCCGACGCCGGAAAGGAGAGGGTGGAATTCACGATGGAACGCGACGACGCCCTGATCCTGGGGCTCGACACGCTGCAGCCGGGACGCCATTGGGGCGGTCTCTCGGACGCCTCTCTTTCGCGCCTCCAAGCCGCGCTCTCGGACGGTCGCCCCGTTCTCGCGCTCATGCACCACACGCCCGTGCATTCCGGGATGGGCAAGATGGACGAACCCTTCACCAACCGCGAACGCCTCCGGGAAATCCTCTCGCGCCGCCCCGACGTTCGTCTTGCGACGGGCCACATGCACCGCGGTCTCGCATCGCGTTTCGGCGACACGGTCGTGACGACCGCGCCCTCGGTTTCGCTTCCGATCGAAATCCACATCGGCCCCGAAGGAGGAGACGACTTCCTCTTTGAGACACCGGGCTTTGCGCTCCACCACCTCATGCCCGAAGGTTGGGTCACCTATTTCGGCCAGATTCCCGTCCGAACCGACTTCTCGGGCCCCTTCCCCTTCCACGGGGCGGTAAACCCGACGGACGACTGAGCCCGAAGTCCAACCGCGGGCAGTACGGACATGCCGTGAACCGTCCTGCAGCACGGTTCACGGGCTCCGCCGTCTGCGCAGGCGCCCCATAGTCACAATTATTCATTGCAGCAGATGAGAAAAAGGATCGAGATCTCTTTTCTTATCAGAAAAAAAAATCTCTGTTACGACAAAATTTTTTGCGGAAAATTTCGCTATCACAATAGAGAATTTTTCCATAAATCCCATCAAGGACCGCTTCACATCGAAGCGTTCGTCTGCATCGCAGGTGGTGCGTCATGATCCTTATTGAGCGAAGCCTGCAAGAATCGATTTTTCCCAAAACCCCGCTTTCCACGAAGCCTACCCAGACTGTCCCGTGCGCGTTGTGACGCCCGCAACGCTCCTTAAGGTTTGGCTCGAAGCCGAAGGACAACACGACTCAACGAAAAAGCCGTAAGTCCGAAGTCGTCGTTTTTTCTTCTTTGGTTTTCTTCTAATCTTCCTCATCTCGTAGAAGATTAGAAGATTGTAGAAGAAAAAATTCTCGCTCCTCGGAAACCGCTCCCGCCTTCCCGCCCCTCCCGGCGCGACTTGAAATCACCTTGAGCGCGTCGAACACGAAAAGGCCGGCATCAACGTCTTCATCAGCGTCTCCTGCACGCACTACGAAGACCCGCCTTCATGGAGGTCCGCCCGGTCAAGGCCATCCCCAAGGGTCCGCGCGGCGAAGTGCTCGTCCACCAGGCAAAATGCATCGGCCGCCACATATGCGGACAAGCCTGCCCCTACCACGTTCCTAAGTTCTTGGATCCTGCGAAACAGTCCTACTTCGGCGACAAGAAGTCGCACTCAACGCTCGGGCCACGTCCCGAAAACGTCCGCACGGCAGGCAACGATTTCACCCGTCCTTTCGGGAAAACGACGCCGCGTCAACTCTTCCCACTTGCGGAATCCGCTGATAGGCTGACGGAAGTGCGCCTGCTTCCTCCTTTTTGCGCTTTCCCATTTCAAGGTCGACCCCGTCATGAACCGCGAACACATCACGTCCGAGCAAATTTGGTTCCTTCTCTCCGTCTGGGATACGCGTTCCATCACGCTCACCGCGCAACAGCTGAACGTGAGCGTCGCGACGGCTTCGCGGCAGATGACGACGCTTCGGGGACTCCTCCATGATCCGCTTTTCCTGCGCGGACGCGACGGACTCGTTCCGACCGCCCGAATGAACGAACTTCTGCCGAAACTGCGGGCCGTGCAGGACGAACTCATCGACATCGTGCGCCGTCCGGCACAGTTCTCGCCCGCCGACCTGCGAAGCACGATTCGCGTGGCGGGCGTCGACAACGCGATCTTCGGCTTTTTAATGCCGTGTCTTCAAGACCTCTACGGGACCGCGCCTGGCCTGCATCTCTCCTGCGTTCCGCTCACCGACGACTTTCCGAGGCTCCTCGCCTCGGGCAACATCGACGTCGCCTTTTACGCGCCGCCCCTGCAGCTTGAGTCCGACTACCGGGAGCTTGAGCTGTTCGCCACCGATCACGTCCTCGTCGTGCGCAAGGACCATCCGCTCGTCTATCTCATGGAGGAACGTCGGCGCGAAGGCGGGAAACTTCGTGCGGAAGATCTCGCCCCCTACAGAGAAATCAAGCTCACCTACGGATCGATCGAAGGAAAAGCCGCCGTGCGCCGGGCGGACGACCGCGTCGCCATGGACTGCGGCTATTATCTCGCGAGCGCCTTTTTCCTTCTGGAAACCGACTTCTACATCATGCTCCCCACCTTTACGGCAAAGTGTCTCGTCAAGGAACTGCCGCTCGCCATCCTTCCCGCCGCCCCGACGGCCAGCGCCGTCGTCTGGAAGGCCCGCATGATCTGGCATGAGCGGACCGAAAGGGATCCGGCGCTGCAGTGGTTCCGCTCCGTCATCGCGGAGAAGCTGCGCGGGCTCAACCCGGACGAGGTCGCGAAAAAACTTTCCGAATCCTTCGATCTCTACGATCCGGCCTGGGACCTGAGCGAAGCGGTTGAATAGGGGCCGCCTCCTACGGTCTATTCCCACAAAGACATTCGAAAAAATCTCCTCGGGAAGGGGTTGACACAAAGACCTTCCGACCAAGATCAACGCCCGGCCTCCTTTTCTTCCATCTTTCCACTTCAGAAAATTCTCTGACATACATGTCAGAAGATTTTCTGATTTGGAAATTAGAGAATTTCCATGATGTAGACATTGGAACGCTGCAGAAAGACATAAAGGCTGCAGACGGCCAGGACCTGATTTGGCGAACAGTCAAAACCCACCTCGACACCCTTGAACGGCTTTTCGTGATCGACGATCACCCCCCAATGTGTGCTCGTCGGTTCGCGTGAAGGAGGCCCCGAAACGGCATTTCGGCGATCCCTCCCTTGCGGCGACATTTCTGGGCGTTGCCGCGAAAAGTCTCCCTCGGAACTATCGAAAAAGAACGGTCGCCGATACCGTTCGGCATTTCGATCACCGCATCGATTTCCTTTTGCTTGCAGTCATTGATAATGCAAGAGCTTGCCCCACGAGAGATTCGACGTAAACACGCAGGCTCCTTTCGCAAAGGGCTTCGAAGAGAAAACCGAAGGTTTTCAGGTCCCGCGCGCAAGAAGAGCTTCTCCCATGCCGGAGGGATCCGTTCGTTATTCCGTCAGACCATAACGTCATTCGTGCGAAAAACATCCTTCACATTTTGAGAGTTCGGTCGGGTTCGTTCAGAATTTGCGCCGTCGTGCAGTCAGCCTATCGTTGAGAAGATCCCAAAACACTCCCACAACGACGAACGGAGACTCTTTGCCATGACCGCGAAATTCTCACGACGCTCGCTTCTGCGTGCCGGCGCGCTTGCCGCGGCGCTTCCCGCCGCCCCGTCGATCTTTGCGAAGACCGACGGCGCCGCCCCCGAAGAATCCTGGACGGGCTTCACGATTTGCGACTCCTGCAACCACGTGCCTTCCTGCGGCATTCGCTTCGAAGCGAAAGGAAACGTCATCCACCGCATCGACAACTGGAAGGAAAATCCCAACCACTGGCTCTGCTCCAAGGGTTGGGCGACCCTGCAGCGCCTCTACAATCCGAACCGCCTCCTCTACCCGATGAAGCGCACGAACCCCAAGGGTTCCGCCGATCCGGGCTGGGTGCGCATCTCCTGGGACGAAGCCTACAAGGAGATCACCTCCCACATGCTCGCCACGCGCGAGAAGTACGGTGCCGACAGCGTGATGTTCTACGCGGGCGACCCGAAGGAACCGCGTCCCGCCATCTATCGCCTCGCGCGCTACTTCGGTTCCGTCACCTGGGGTACGGAATCGTCGGTCGGCTGCCGCTCGGGTTGCATGATGGCCGAAGAACTCAACTTCGGCATGCCCAACAACGGTGGTTCGCCCACGCCCGACACCAAGGTCTACCTCATTCTCGCCACGAACGTCTGGGCACAGCCTATGGGTTGGTGGCAGGCCATCCAGGCCGCGAAAAAGCGCGGCTGCAAGATCATCACGATCGACTCGCGCCGCACGAAGGCCGCCGAAATCGCCGACGTCCATCTGCAGCCCCGCATCGGCACCGACGCCGCACTCGTCGCGGGCATGATCCGCGTTCTCATCAAGGAAAACCTCTACAACAAGGAATTCGTCGCGAAGTGGACGCACGGCTTTGAAGAATACGCCGCCTATTGCGAAAGCTTCACGCCGGAAAAGACCGAGGAACTCACGGGCGTTCCCGCGAAGCTCGTCGTCGAAGGCGCCCGCCTCTGGGCGCAGGGACCGGGCACCTTCACGCTCACGACGCAGTCGCTCTCGCACAATTCGAACGGCGTCAACAACGCCCGCGCCGTGCTGCTCCTTCCGATCGTCATGGGCTACATCGACATCCCGGGCGGCGTGCAGTTCCCGCAGGGCGCCAAGGGCCTCACGATGGCGGCCTACGGTCTGCACCCGGCGCTTGCCGATCACCCGTGGTTCAACGCCCCCGAACAGAAGGCCCGCCGCCTCGACAAGAACGAGGTGCCCCTCTGGCACGACATGAAGGATCAGGCGAGCCCGAACAACCTTCCCGAATGGATCGATGCCGGCAAGGTCCGCATGTTCTGCGGATGGGGCTTCAACGTCAACATCTGGCCGCAGCCCGAGGTCTACTCAAAGGCGATCGCGAAACTCGACTTCGCCTTCAGCGCGGACTATTTCTACCGTCCCGACAGCCACCGTGACCTCGACATCATTCTGCCCGCGGCCATGAACTACGAACGCTACGCTCCGTTTGGCTTCTACGGCCCGCGCGTCGCCGTGCGCCGTCCGGTGAAGCCCTTGGGCGAAGCGAAGGAAGACTGGCGCATCGCGTTCGAAATCGGCTGCATCGTCGACAAGCCCGAACACTTCTTCGACGGCGACCCCGTCAAGGCCTGCGACTTCGTGCTGCGCCAGTACGAAGGATGCAACTGGGACGATTTCGCCGCCGCGCTCCCGAAGATTTCGGTGCTCCCCGCTCCGAAGCCCGCCTCGAAGAAGTACGAACTCGGGCGTCTCCGTCCCGACGGGAAGCCGGGCTTCAACACGCAGAGCGGCAAGCTTGATTTCGCGAGCGAACGCGCCCGCAAGTTCGGCTATCCCGCGATTCCGGAATTCCGTCCGATGATGCCGCTCTCGAAGGAATTCGACCTGCGTCTCCTGAACGGATCGCGCAAGCCCTACATCACGCACTCGAAGACCCGTACGGATCAGCCCTACCTCATGGAAATCGAGGACGCGCTCACGATCAACATCAACCCGAAGGAAGCCCAAAAGCGCGGCATCCGCGAAGGCGACTGGGTCGAGATCCGCAGTCCCTACGGCGGTCCCGTCGAGGCACGCGCCTGCGTTTCGATCATCGTTCCCGAAGGCATGATCGACGCCCAGTACGGGTGGCTCGGCAAGCAAAACACTCAGACCCTCATGACGCGCGAACACCGCGACCCGATGTCGGGCTACTGCTGCTACTTTGAAGTGCCCGTGAGCGTCAAGAAGAAGGCGTAAGGAGCAAAACCATGAAATACGGCATCATCGTCAACACCAACGAATGCGTCGGCTGCCACGCGTGCTTCACCGCCTGCAAGGAAGAAAATCAGGTTCTCCCGGGCGTCAAGTGGAACCGCATCGACCGAATCGAGCACGAAAAGGCCCGGGTGATCGAGTACTTCCGACTCTCCTGCATGCACTGCGAAGATCCCGCCTGCATGAAGGTCTGTCCCGCCAAGGCGATTCACAAGGGGCCCGCGGGAGAAGTCCTGGTCGACCACGCCAAGTGCATCGGCTGCCGCATGTGCGAAAAGGCCTGCCCCTACGGCGCTCCGCAGTTCGCGGATCCGAAGAAGACCTCGTACTTCGGTGAGAAGACCCCGCTCGAAGTGATCCCGGTGCGTCCGGAAAACGCCCGTACGCCGGGCAAGGCCGAGCACTGCACGCTCTGCACGCACCGCACCTCGCAGGGACTTCTCCCCGCCTGCGTCGCCGCGTGCTCGACGGGCGCGCTCACCTTCGTCGACTACGACAATCCGTCGCCCGAAGCGAAGGCGCTCCTCGCCAAGGCCCGTCCGATGAACGAAGCCGCGGGCACGCACCCGAAGGTCGTGTACGTTTCCTCCCATACGGACTTCGCGAAGACGCAAAAGCGCTTCTGACCGATCTGTCGCGGGACTCCCCCGGCCGAAGCCAACCTGCCGCCGCAGGAAAGGCTTCGGCCTTTTTTGTCGCATATCGAGAACTTTGCCGTTCACGAAGCGAACGAAATTTTCTTCTCCGGGCGCATGCTGGATGCTTGCGCCGAATCCATTCCCGCGCTCCCGCACGCGGTCTTCGCAGACGGCTCCGTCAGTTTTTGCGCAGAACGTAGTCTTCGGCAAGCGCCCCTTCTACGGGCTTTCCTTCTCGGTCGAGAAGCCGCAGGGCGGGTCCCTGCGGAACGGCCTTCCAGCCCGTATCGTCCGAGAGAACCGGCTCGAAGATGACCGTGGCGCCCTCGATCGTCTGCGCGTCGGGAGCGAATTCCACGCGCCAGACGCCCGCTTCTTCCCAGGAGCCCTCCTTTCCTTCGTAGTGCGAAACACGGGTGTAGCTCCCCTTGGCGCGAACGTAAAGTTCCGTGCGGATCCCCGAGCAGTCGGCGCAGGGCAAAACACCCTCGTAGACGCCCGGAACGCTCGCGACGAAGGCGCCCTGCGCCTCCTTGGCGATCTCTTCGGGCGTCGGCCCCTTGGGCTGTTCGGGTTCGGAGGAGCAGGCGGCGAGGAGACCGGCGGCGCCTACCGTACAAAGAAGGCGCGAAGCGAAACGAACATTCAGATGCGAAAGAGTGGTCATGGCAAGTTCTCTTGGAGGAGAGGACCTTCGAGGACGGGAAGGCCTCTTGTCTTCAGTGTTGCCGACCATTGTAGCAGTGCGTCGAAGGCGTCACGGCTTTGAAATCCACGGGACCTTCCCGTGACTCTCTGCGCCCGTTCGTCGCCGCCGCGACGGACCGGTCCGTCGCGGCAAGAATTCGTCGAAAAGTTGCCGCTCGAAGGAGACCGGCATGCCCGCCTTTCGCGCTTCAACGGAGAAACCCGGCGAAACGGTTCGAATGTACCGTCGGAAACCATTCGGCGGGCGACGAACCGTTTCTCCATGCCGATGAAGAGAAATCGTTTTTCTCACTGACCGGCCGACGGATTTCACTTTTTCGAGAGACAAAAAAAATTGCCCGAATCCGTTGCGGCGGACGGGCAATCTTTAGAAAACCTGGCGTCCCCAACGGGGTTCGAACCCGTGTTGTCGGCGTGAGAGGCCGGCGTCCTGGACCACTAGACGATGGGGACTGACGAAGAGGAATCCTACTCCCGCCGTTTGCTTTGCGGTGTCCGCGTGAAGCATCTCCTTGCCTTGCGTCAAATCCGAGCCTCAAAGGACCTCATGAGCGGACCGTTTTGTCTCGGCGCCCTTCCGAAAAGAAAACGCCCGTTCGCAAGGAACCGGGCGTTTCGTTTCGATGAGACTCAGGGCATCAGGCTTCTTTCTTGACCGTTTCCGTCGTAAAGACGCCGTAGTGGTCGAGCCGTTCGGCGCGGCGCGCGAGAAGCTCTTCCTTCGTGAGCGTCAAGAGACCGCGCAGTTCGTCGACGAGCGCCTTCTTCAGGGTCACGCTCATCAACTTCGGATCGCGGTGCGCGCCCCCGAGCGGTTCGGAGAGCACGCGGTCGACAAGCCCCAGAGCGGAGAGGCGGTCGGCCGTAAGCCCAAGAGCGTCCGCGGCGCGGGAAGCTTCGGCCGCGTCCTTCCAGAGGATCGAGGCGCAGCCTTCGGGCGAAATCACCGAGTAGGTCGAATACTGCAGCATCATCACGACGTCGGCGACGGCGATCGCGAGCGCGCCGCCCGAGCCGCCCTCCCCGATCACGCAGGTGACGATGGGGACGCCGAGCGTCGCCATCTCATAGAGGTTGCGGCCGATCGCCTCGGACTGGCCGCGCTCTTCGGCGCCGATCCCGGGATAAGCCCCCGGCGTGTCGACGAAGGTGACGACGGGGAGGTTGAACTTTTCGGCGAGCTTCATGAGACGAAGCGCCTTGCGGTAGCCTTCGGGACGGGCCATGCCGAAGTTGCGGCGGGTGCGCTCGCGAAGACTGCGCCCCTTCTGATGACCGATCACGACGACGTTCATGTCGGCGAGGCGCGCGAGGCCCCCGACGATCGCCTCGTCGTCCGCGTAGGCGCGGTCGCCGTGGAGTTCATGAAAATCCGTGAAGATCGACTCGATGTAGTCGAGCGTATAGGGACGATTCGGGTGGCGGGCCACCTGCGAAATCTGCCAGGGCGTAAGGTCCGCGTAGACCTTCTTCAGCATTTCGCCCGCCTTCGCCTCGAGCTGATTGATCTCACCCGTGATCGAAACGGCCTTGTGCTGCTCTGCGTCGAGCTCGAGCTCGCGGAGTTCTTCAATCTTCGTTTCGAGCGCCTCGATGTCGCGCTCGAAGTCCAAAAACACACTCTTCGTCATATTCTTCTCTTACCCGATGCGGCGCCAGGTCGTGCCCTGCGGACCGTCGAGGAGTTCGATGCTTTCGTTTTTCAGTTGATCGCGGATTTCGTCGGCGCGCGCAAAATTGCGGGCCTTCTTCGCCGCGGCGCGCTCGGCGATGAGCGCTTCGATGCGGGCTTCGTCGCCTTCGGTCACGGCGCCCTTCAGGAAGGCTTCCGGATCGAGCTGCAGGACGTTCAGAACCGCGCCGAGACCGCGCAGCTGCCGGACGAGTTCGGGCGAGCCCGTGCGGTTCACTTCGAGCGCGAGGTCAAAGAGAACGCCCACGGCCTGCGGCGTATTGAAGTCGTCGTCCATCGCCGCCTTGAAGCGGGCGGCGTGGGCTTCCGTCCAGTCGACGGGACCGGGGGCGGCTTCGCGGCCCTTCAGAGCGCCGTAAAGACGCACGAGCGCCTTCTGAGCGTCTTCGATGAGGCTCGGTCCGAAGGTGACGGGGCTGCGGTAGTGGCTGCGCATCAGGAAGAAGCGCAGCACCTCGGCGCCGTTCTTTTCGCCGTAGGCGGCGTTCGTTTCCTTGAGGGCGTCGCGGATCGTCCAGAAATTGCCGAGCGACTTGCTCATCTTCACTTCGGAGCCGTCGGCCATGCGGACGCGCAGCGGACCCGAGTGCATCCAGACCTTCGCGAAGGGAACGCCGTTGGCGCCTTCGCTCTGGGCGATTTCGTTTTCGTGGTGCGGGAAAATGAGGTCGGGACCGCCTCCGTGAATGTCGAAGGTGTTCCCGAGCAGGTCCTGCGCCATTGCGGAGCATTCGATGTGCCAGCCCGGACGGCCGCGGCCCCACTTCGAATCCCAGGAGGGCTCGCCCGGCTTGGCGGACTTCCAGAGCACGAAATCGAGCGGATCGCGCTTCGAGGAATCCACCTCGACGCGGGCGCCCGACTGCTGTTCGTCGAGGCGCTTCCCGGAAAGCTTCCCGTAGCCCGGGAAGCGGCGCACGGCGTAGTCGACGTCGCCGTCCTCGGCCTGATAGGCGAGGCCCTTTTCGGCGAGAAGGTCGACCAAGCGCAGCATCTGCGGGATGTACTTCGTCGCGCGGGGTTCGTGCGTGGGCGCGAGGCACCCGAGCGCGAGCATGTCTTCCTGCATGGCTCGGGCGAACTCGTCGGTGAGCTCGTCCGTCGTCACGCCGCGCTCGGCCGCGCGGCGGATGATCTTGTCGTCGACGTCCGTGATGTTGCGCACGAAGGTGACCTTGTAGCCCGACGCTTCGAGCCAGCGGCGCACGATGTCGAAGGCGACGAAGGTGCGGCCGTGTCCGATGTGGCAGTAGTCGTACACCGTCACGCCGCAGACGTACATCCGAACGTGGTTCGGCTCGATGGGCGTAAAGGGCGATTGCGTGCGGCTCAGCGTGGAGTAAATGGATAGCGCCATCTGAATTCCCTAGTCGGCGCGTCCCCCTCGGGGACGCATTGCATTATTCAGGTCGAATCGAAGCCCTTCCGTCGCGGGGAGGCCTTCGAAAAAGTAACCGAACTTTCCTGAAGGCGCCGCGAACCCTTGCGGCCCGAGACGCTTTCGCTACAATGTCGGTTTGCGGAACGTCCCAAAGTATAGACGCACCGCTTTGCCTTTTGGGCGCGGCCCCTGTGCGATTCGCGGCCGCGTCACCCGTTGAGATTACCTATTCTTCGTTGCTTCATGAAACGCTTCGCTCCCCTTCTCGTTTCGGGTTTGCTTCTCTTCTCCACGGCCGGCTTCGCCGCCTCGGAAATGGAGGAGCTCGCCGCCACGATGCAAAACGCCGACTTCTCCGTGCAGGTCGAACGACTCCTTCGCAACGGCCGTGCGCCGCAGGCGCTCGAACTCGCCGAAATCGGCATCCAGCGCAATCCCCGCAACGCGCAGCTCGTCTTCCAGAAGGCGGTCGCCCTCGAAACGATGGAGCGCACCGAAGAGGCCGCGAAGGTCCTTCGCTCGCTCATCGCCGACTATCCCGAAATTCCCGAGCCCTACAACAACCTCGCCGTGATCGAAGCGGGCCTCGGCAATCTTGAGGCGAGCGTCGCGCTCCTTCAGAAGGCGCTCGTCATCAATCCCGAATTCGCGCTTGCGCGCAAGAACCTGGGTGACGTCTACCTCGCGCTCGCCGTGGAAAACTACCAGGCCGCGCAGCCCGCGCTCCCGAACAACCGTGTCCTTGCGCAGCGCCTTCGCTCGCTCGAGCGCATTCTCGGCAAGTAACGCTTTTTTTTGAATTGGGGACGCTTCGCCCCCGATTTCGTTGGAATAAGGAATTTTTCGATGCAGATCCGCACCCGTTTGCTTCTCGCCGCCCTGCCCCTTTGCGCGGCCCTTTCCGTTCAGGCCGCCGCGGGCGATCCGCGCGTTGCGCTCGAAACCTCCGAAGGACGCATCGTCGTGGAACTCGCCCCCGACCGCGCGCCGATCACCGTGAAGAACTTCCTTCAGTACGTGAAGGACGGTCACTATGCCGGCACGATCTTTCACCGCGTGATCTCGGGCTTCATGATCCAGGGCGGCGGCTTTACGGAAGACATGACGGAAAAGCCCACGCGCGCCCCGATTCCGCTCGAAGCCCGCGGCGGTCTTCCGAACGACCGCTACACGATCGCGATGGCCCGCACGAGCTATCCGCACTCGGCGACGAGCCAGTTCTACATCAACGTCGCGAACAACGACTTCCTCAACGCCGACCGCGCGCAGGACGGCAACGGCTACGCCGTCTTCGGCCGCGTCGTCGAGGGCGAAGCCGTCGTCGACAAGATCGCCGCCGTCAAGACCACCGTTCGCCGCGGCATGGGCGACGTTCCGGTCAAACCCGTCAAGATTCTCAAGGCCGAAATCCTGAAATAAGCCATCTTCGGGCCGTCTTCTTTCGGAAGGCGGCCCTTTTCGCATCCGAGGAAAACGCTCCGTGTCCGACGCCTAGATTCCCGATCCGAACCAAGTCTTCGCGCGATAGAAGCCGACAAACCGTTTTTCTTAACCGATCTTGCACCCGCAGACGCGGACAAATGCCTTCCATTTAACCTAGATTTTTCATCCCCTGGTTACAGCAAGGGGGTGCAGAGCCAACATGGGCCG